>ERZ839823.212-NODE-212-length-94243-cov-6.746656_pt1 | contig 94243 bp, 76 predicted proteins | sample MGYA00519862_ERZ839823 | MGnify/ENA primary metagenome ERZ839823 (study PRJEB31850, sample SAMEA3708853) | human gut metagenome | biome: human gut; feature: human-associated habitat; material: faeces | place: China | collected 2014 ...
GTACAGACTACACATGGCCATGTACATGGTTCGCTCCAAGATGCGATGGCAAAGAAGGACCGTTCAAGACAGCTTATGATGTAATGAACAACTGGGGTGCAAACCATGGAGCAATCTCCTACGGACACATTGGTGCAGATCTTATCACAATGTGCTCTATGCTGAGAATTCCTGTATCCATGCACAATGTTCCTGAGAAAGATATCTATCGTCCGGCAGCATGGAATGCATTTGGAATGGATAAAGAAGGTGCAGATTTCAGAGCATGCAAGAATTATGGACCTCTTTACAAATAATAAATAAAACCGATATGTAAGAATGTATATCGGCCGCCCGGAGTTGGAGATGATCTGACTTTGGGCGGCTGTTTGTATCAGGGGGAATCAAAAAAAACAAACTGATATCTGTGTGTACAGATACCAGTCTGTTGTATATATATGTATGCGTGATGTGTGTATAATGTGTAAAAATGATATTTGGCATGAATATGCCAAAATCCCGAGACATACAAGTCAAAATTCCATTGCCGCAGGCAATCTGGAATGAATTTTGGCTACGTTACTGTGAACAGTAACGAAAAGATAAAGCAAAATCAGTTGTTGATTACAACACCTTTCTGAAGCATTATATTTGCATACAGAGCTTTTTCGCTTGTGGAAATAATGCAATATGCAGTTTTAGCTTCTTCATAGAAAGCGAAACGTTCAATATTTCCAACCGCTTTATCGCCGCGCTCGTCATATTTGGCAACGATTTCTTTATATGTATCCCAGATTGGTGTTTCTACATTATCGCCAGGCATAACTTCCATGAGATTTACAGGATGCTCTACGTAAGTATCCAGTGGAAACAGTTTGAGGATCGCATCCAGGATTTCCGGTACACCATGTCCGTCACAGCGGATAGTGATGGCATTCTTTCCCATAGATTCAACAGGGAAGTTACCGTCTGCGATAACAAGACGATCGCTGTGTCCCATTTCACATAAAACTTTTAATAATTCCGGTGATAAAATTTCAGGAATTCCCTTTAACATAATTTGTATTCTCCTTTCAAAATTCTGAAAATCATTGTAAACAGTTTAATGAAAAAAATCAGATTATTCAAGGCAATATTTTACGCAAAAAGAGTAAATTTTTATAGTTTACAGCGGAGGAAACAGTAACACACAGAGTTGTATGAAATGCACAAAAAATATATTGAAAAATTGAAAAAATAGTATAAATATGCTATTATCATTATAGCGAATCACGCAGATATTCGAAACCTGCTTTACTGTTCGCTTATAACCGAATAGCTGCTTTGCGGAGGTTTTACCTGATTCGGTTAAATAAGTAAAAGGAAGTAGTAATTTTTATTGGGTTATCAGGCAGGGGATGATGCCTGATCTTATGGGGGATAAAACTTAATATGTACAAAATATTATTGGTAGACGACGAAATCCTGGTCAGGGATGCAATCAGGGAGAACATTGACTGGAAAAGCCTGGACTGTGAGCTTGTGGGGGATTGTGAGAATGGCAGACAGGCAGTGGAATTTGTGCAGAGCCACAAAGTGGATGTTGTATTGACAGATATCTGTATGCCTTATATGGATGGTATGGAATTGAGCGAGTTTCTTCATGATAATTATCCGGATATTCTTATTGTTATATTCAGCGGTTTTGGGGAATTTGAATATGCGAAGAAAGCAATCCGTTATAATGTAAGTGAATATATGCTCAAACCTGTCACAGCAATGGAACTGACAAAAGTGCTCCGGAATATGAAAGAAAAGCTGGATTCCAGAAAAAAAGAACAGAAAAAAATGGAATCCCTGTCGCAGACTTCAAAGGATTATCACAAGAATGTGGATGTCATCCGGTCGAAAGCACTGGAGACTCTTGTAAATTGTACCAGAGATGTACAGGTAAGTCTTCTGGAACTGAAAAAGCTGGGAATCAGCTTTGACTGTTCGAGCTACAGAGTAGCTGTTTTTGATATGGACACTTACTCAGAAATGTATCAGGTAGATATGCATAAACAGCAGGAAAGCGCATTGATGTCCTTTGTACTTTTTAATATAAGCAATGAAATTGTGACCAGAGAGAACGCAGGTGTTGCTTATCAGGAAGGCAGTAACCGGGTATGCATTATATTTACAGGATGCAGATCCAGAGAATTCGGAGACAAAATACATAGTATCTGTCAGGAAATCCAGCAGAAAGTAAAAGAAGTGATTGGGATTGAAACTTCTATAGGAATCGGAAGCTGGGTGAGATCACCTCAGGAACTGGTCTATTCCTATAAGCTTGCTGAGAAAGCCATTGGCTATCGGTATCTGCTGGGAGGCAGCCTCCTTTTGGATATGGAAGAAAAGAAAACGGACAACAGTATTAATCTTATAAAATCTCTGGAAACACTGACAGAAGAGATAAAGGTCGGAAACAGGCAGAAAGTGACAGAAATCTTGGAGCAGATCGAGCATGAGATCAAAGGGGCACTGGTGGAGAAAAGCTATGCCTGCATTTATCTTCAGCAGGTGATACGTGCCATCGGAAATACCTGCCAGTCCCTGAGTGATGATCCGGAAAAGATCATTGCTCAGAGAGAGAAGCTTCTGAAAGAAGTTTCTCAGGCAAAAACCTTTGATAAAGCAGTGACATTGGTGAAGGAGTATGCTGAAGGAGTATTTGAATCACTTCAGGATCTGAATAGTTCCAGCGGCCAGAGGCAGGGAATGATGGCTATGGATTATATCCGGAAAAATTATATGGATCCGGATCTGAGTCTGAACAGTATCTGTTCTTATCTGAATATCAGTACCAGCTATTTCAGCACTATTTTTAAGGAGATGACAGGGGAAACGTTTATCGAATCACTTACCAGGATAAGAATGGAGAAGGCGAAGGAACTTCTGGAGAATACAACGCTGAAGAATTATGAGATTGCGGAAAAAGTAGGATTTTCAGATCCCCATTATTTCGGAATTTCATTTAAGAAGATGACAGGAAAAACACCTACCGAATATGCAAGGGAGAAACGTCGATGAAGATTTCTTCAAGATTTAAGAGTATTCAGAGTTCTATTTTCTGTGCGGTGTCGATCCTGGTATTAAGTGCTGTGCTGGTTGTGACAGTGGTATCCCTGAGATATACGAATTCATCTATTTATGAAAATTCTGTCATGTATACACAGACGATTATCAAACAACTGAATCAGAATATAGATTCGTATATCAGTTATATGGATAATATTGCGTCAGTGATCGCACAAAGCGGTGATGCTTATAAATACCTGTACAGTGAAAACAGATATGGAGCCACAAAGGATGAAAATTACAGTGAATACAGACAGCGCCTTGTGGAACAGTTTAAAACGATCCTGAAGGGCAGGGCGGATATCAGAAATATCGGGATTGTCAGAGAGGATAAGAATACTCCATCTTTGTTTGACAATGGATTATCTGTGAGAAATACATATGTAGATCTTAATACACAGCCATGGTATGCAGATGCAGTCGGAAAATATGATCAGTATAATCTGACATCTTCTCATGTGCAGAATGTGATAAAGGGAGAAAGACCATGGGTTATCACACTCAGCAGAGGAATCCGCAATTATACAGGAACAGAAGCAGAGGATGGAGTCGTTTTTCTGGATCTGAATTACAGTGCGATCAGTGAACTCTGTGCACAGAGCAGTATGGGAGATAAGGGATATGTTTTTATTCTTGATCAGAATGGAAATATCGTTTATCATCCACAACAGCAGCAGTTATATAATGAACTGCAGACAGAGAACATTTCACTTGTTATGAATGCAAAATCAGATATTGTTACTGTCGGAAAGGGAGATGACGAGAAAATTTATGCACTGTCCCATTCTGATATCACAGGATGGACTATTGTGGGATGCATGAATATGTCTGAACTTTTACGAAACAGCAGACAGACAAGAAGTATTTATGTGCTGGTAGCAGTGGGGCTGATCATAGTTGCTCTTCTGATTTCCAGCCTGATTGCCAGAAATATTACGCTGCCGATCCAGAAGCTTCGTGATTCCATGAAAAGTGTGCAGAAAGGAAATTTTGATATTGAAGATATAGAGGTGATTTCCGACAATGAAATAGGAAGTCTCACCAGATCTTTTAATGTGATGACGCACAGGATACGGGAATTAATGGAGCAGAATGTAAAGGAGCAGGAGCAGAAGAGAAAAATAGAATTGAAAGCCCTGCAGTCGCAGATCAATCCACATTTTCTATATAATACGCTGGATTCTATTATCTGGATGGCTGAAGGAAAGAAGAATGAGGAAGTGGTGATAATGACGGCTTCTCTGGCGCGACTTCTCAGACAGAGTATCAGCAATGAGGATGAGCTTGTAACAGTCGGACAGGAGATTGAATATGTCAGAAGTTACCTCACGATCCAGAAGATGCGCTACAAGGATAAGCTGGAATTTGAGATAAAGGCAGATCCATCCATTACACAGGTACCTATCATTCGTCTGGTATTGCAGCCGCTCGTGGAGAATGCAATTTATCATGGCTTAAAATATAAAGACAGTAAAGGACTGTTGACAGTACATGGATATATGAAAGGTGAGAATGCAGTAATCGATATTACGGACGATGGTGTGGGAATGGATGAGGAAACCCTGAAACATATTTATGATAAGCATAAGGTGAATTACCGTTCCAATGGAGTTGGGGTGTACAATGTGCAGCAGCGTCTGGTTTTATATTACGGAAAAGATTATGGCATTATCTATCACAGTGAAAAAGGAAAGGGAACCACAGCATCTGTTGTAATTCCCGGAATACAGGAGGAATCCCATGAAAAGTCATAAAAAAGAGATTATAACAGTTGCAATCCTTATGGCGGCAGCAGTGGTGATTTTTGCCGGAATCCTGAAACCGGAGGCGACACAGACGAAAAAATGCTCCCTCATTTATATTCCAAAGATCAGGGATAATACCAATGATTTCTGGACTTCAGTAATATCCGGCTGTAAGATGGCGGCAGAGGAATATGAATCTGACCTTGAAATCCTGGCTCCGGATAAAGAAGAGAATATAGAAGAACAGAATAAACTTCTGAAAAAAGCCATTGAGCAGAAACCGGATGCGATTCTGTTTTCCCCTTCCAGCATGGATGCATCAGACGAACTTCTGAAGGAAGCAAAAGAAAAAGGAATCCGTATTACCTATATTGATTCCTATACAAAAGAAGAATTGCAGGATCTTACAGTTGCCACAGATAATGTGAATGCAGGCAGGATGTTAGGAGAGTATGCCAGAAAATTAATCGATAAAGATTCAAAGATAGCCATTGTCAGCCATGTAAAAGGTGTTTCTACAGCTGTGGAGAGAGAACAGGGATTCAGGGAAGGTCTTGGTGACTATGCTGATAACATAGTAGATATTGTCTACTGTAACTCACTCTATGAGAAATCCTATGAACTGGCGCAGGAACTGATGAGGAAATATCCGGATCTGGAACTGATTGCAGGAATGAACGAATATTCTGCAGTTGGTGTGGGAAGAGCAGTCAGTGATGCAGGAGCGAAAGATAAGATCGCAGTAGTTGGTGTGGACTGTTCTCAGGAGGCCATCAATCTTATGGAAATGGGCGTTTATAAGGGAATTATTGTGCAGAAAGCATTCCGGATGGGGTATATCGGAGTGGAAGAAACCATTCATATGCTTAACGGGGATGCAGTAGAGAAGAATATTGATTCAGGATGCGAGCTGGTTACGCCGGAGAATATGTATAACAGTGATATTGAACGGCTGATCTTCCCGTTTAGCTGACTGACGCGTTGAAACGACTGCGTAATATAAGGATAAAAGAAGCAAAAAGGTTAAATATTTCCGGATGAAAAAAAGGAAATATTTAACCTTTTTTTGGAAGATATTTCATTACAATTATCCGACAGGTAAGGTAAGATATAGAAAACAAAGAGAGATACGAAATAACGTAAGGAGGGTGAAAAACTTGGAAAAGTTGAAACAAAATCCAATTGTGAAGAAACTCGGTCTGAACAGAATCCTGTTAGCATGTATTCTGGTTCTTATGTTCGTAGTCTTCAAAGTAGTTCTGGGAAGTAAGTTCCCTGTAGGTGACAGTATCAAATCTACTTTGAACTATGTATACTTCCTGGGCTTTCTGTCACTTGGAGTAACATTTGTAATTGCCACTGGAGGAATCGATTTCTCCATTGGACCTGTAATGTTCTGCTGTGCCCTGATCTCAGGTTACTGCATGACATCTTATCATGTACCTTGTGCAGCAGCAATGGTGATCTGCATTCTGATCGGATTTGCATTTGGCGTGTTTAATGGCTGGATGGTATCTTATATGTCAGTTCCGCCATTTATCATTTCCATGGCATCTATGAACATTGCAAAAGGTATTGCATCTGTATTTACAAAGACACAGTCCGTCAGCTGGCCACTGGGAAGTGATCCTGTAAACGGATGGTTCAGAAATCTTATCTCCTATAAGGGATTCCCTGTAGGACTTGTGATTTTCCTGGCAGCAGCAGTGATCTGTGGAATTATTCTTTATAACACAAAACCGGGACGTTATATCCTTTGTCTTGGTTCTAACAGCGAAGCAGTAAGACTCAGCGGTGTTAATACAAAAAAATGGAGAATGCTTGCTTATGTGATCTGCGGTGTTCTTGTAGGAATCGGAGCAATTTTCTTTGTTGGTGCTTATACAACTGTTCAGCCTGGATACGGCGATCAGTACAACAATGAAGCGATTGCAGGCTGTGTAATGGGTGGTACATCCATGGTTGGCGGACTTGCTTCTATCGGCGGTACAGTCATCGGTGTATTTATCATTTCTCTTCTTCAGCAGGGTATCATGGCATTTGGTCTTGGTAAAGGTCAGCAGATGATCATCACAGGACTTATCGTAATTGTAGCAGTTTATGTCGACGTTTCTGCAAGACGCAGAAAGAACTGATCGGAAGGGAGGATGTAACAATGGGTGAAGTTATTTTGACTATGAAGGACATTGATAAGTCCTTTCCTGGAGTTCATGCTCTGGATCACGTTAATTTTGAAGTGAAACGCGGCGAAGTACATGCTCTTATGGGAGAAAACGGTGCCGGAAAGTCTACATTGATGAAAGTTCTTACCGGTATTTATCAGAAAGATTCAGGATCCATTACCTATAAAGGAAAGGAAACTGAATTCCATAACACAAGAGAAGCGCAGGATGCAGGTGTTGTAATCGTGCATCAGGAGCTGAACATGGTAGGTGATCTTACCGTAGCTCAGAATATTTTTATCGGACGTGAACCAAAGAAAGGGTTCAGCATTGATGATAAGAAAATGATCGAAGATTCCAAAAAACTCTTTCAGGAACTGAACATTGAAATCAATCCAAAAGAAAAGATGAACAATCTTACCGTCGGAAAACAGCAGATGTGTGAGATCGCAAAGGCTATTTCCCACAAAGCAGAGGTTATTATCTTTGATGAGCCGTCAGCAGCACTGACAGAGAAAGAGATTGCAGACTTATTCGAGATTATCCGTGATCTTCGTAAGAAAGGTCTTGGAATCGTTTATATTTCCCACCGTATGGATGAGATCAAAACGATCACTGACAGAGTAACAGTCATGCGAGATGGTGGTTATGTAGGAACGCTGATCACAGCAGACAGTACAAAAGAAGACATCATCAATATGATGGTTGGACGTGTTATTTACGAGGATCCAAAAGAACACAGCATGGTTGCACCGGATGCGCCGGTTGTTCTTAAGGTAGAGAACCTGAATGCAGGTAAGATGGTTCAGAATGTAAGCTTTGAACTTCGCAAAGGTGAGATTCTTGGTTTCTCAGGACTGATGGGAGCCGGACGTACTGAGACAGCAAGAGCACTGTTTGGTGCTGACCCGAAACAGAGTGGAAAGATCTCTATAAGGGGAAAAGACGGACAGCTTCGCGAGGTAACTATCAACAGTCCTCAGGATGCAGTTAAATATGGTATTGGTTATCTGTCAGAGGACAGAAGAAGATATGGTTGTGTCGTACAGAAATCTGTAACAGAGAATACTACGCTGGCAACCATGGAAGAATTTACCAGTGGTATCTTTATTAATAAGTCAAAAGAAAAAGAAGTTTCAGAGAAATATGTCAGGGAACTGGCAACCAAGACTCCAAACTGCGAGCAGCTGGTAGTCAATCTTTCCGGTGGTAACCAGCAGAAGGTCGTTATCGCAAAATGGCTGACACGAGACAGTGAGATTCTTATTTTTGATGAGCCGACCAGAGGTATTGATGTTGGTGCCAAGAATGAAATTTACAAGTTAATGAACAGACTGGCAGCAGAAGGTAAATCTATTATCATGATTTCTTCTGAAATGACAGAAGTTCTCCGTATGAGTGACCGCATTATCGTTATGTGTGAAGGCAAGATTACAGGAAATATTGATATTTCCGAAGCTACACAGGAACACATTATGAATCATGCAACACGGAACATCAATTAAGGAGGAAAGTCATGACTAAGAAGAAAAAAAGTATTTTAAGTGATCAGAGATTTATTGTATTACTGGTTATTATTGTACTGTTTGCAATTTTCTCCTTTAAGAGCAGGGAGTTCAGACAGTATACCACAATCCTGAGTATGCTGGATTTCTCATACTATGATCTTCTGATGGCAATCGGCGTTACATTCCCTCTTATCACAGGAGGTGTAGACCTGTCAATCGGAACCGGTATGGTATGTTACGCATTGATCGCAGGATCTCTGGTAAGAAATAATAATCTTCCTGTTGTACTTGCAATGTTACTTTGTCTTGTACTTGGAATAATTGTAGGAGCAGCAAATGGTGTGCTGATCGGTGTTATGAATCTGCCGCCATTCCTTGCAACACTTTGTACATGTATGATTACCCGAGGTGCAGGATCCCTGTGCAGTGCCACTCCCTGGCCGGGACTTACACAGGAGGGCGGATGGTTCCATTCAATCTTTAAGATTACAGTTGGAACAGGAAGAAGTGCTTCCCGTTATCCTATCGGTTTCTTATGGATGATCATTCTGGTACTTGTAATGGAATATGTTCTGAATCATACAAAATTCGGTCGTTATACGATCGCGATCGGTTCCAACAAAGAAGCGGCAGCTCTTTCCGGAATCAACGTTAAATTCTATCATGTTATGGTATATGTAGTATGTGGACTCTTCACCGGTCTTGCAGCTATCGCATATGCGGCAGTTACGCCAACTGTACAGCCTGGTACCGGTGCAGGACTTGAGATGGATGCCATCGGTGGTGTATTCGTAGGTGGTGTTGCAGCAACAGGTGGTTATGGATCAGTAATCGGTACATTGGCCGGTATCTTCGTTATCATGCTTCTGAAGACCGGTCTTCCATATATCGGACTGCAGGCAAACTGGCAGCAGATCATTACCGGTGCGGTTCTTATCATCGCAGTACTGATCGATATCATGAAAGAAAAGAAAGCAGCAGCAAAATAATTTTCAAAACTGAATAAAGAAAAATGCATCTTACGACAGATGCAAAACAGCAGGATATGAAACAACGGAGGGCTTCCAGGGGATGTTCGGCGACAGTATTGTCATATGTGTATTTTGGGGAAGGCGGAACGAGAGAGGAAGTCTCCGGGGTATCATTTATAAAAAACTATATTAAATGTGTATTTAAAAGGAGGAAATTTTAAATGAAAGCAAAAAAAGTGATCGCATTAGTTATGTGTGCAGCAATGGTAGCAGGAATGTCCGCATCAAGCGTTATGGCAGCCGATATGCCGGAACAGTTCAAAGATCTGAAAGCTAATGAAGCTTATGATTTCCCGATGATGGTTAAATCTTTCCAGTCTACATACTGGGATGCAGCTCAGGAAGGTATGAAGAAAGCTGCTGATGAACTTGGTGTTACATACAAAGCACAGGGACCAAACAGTGAATCTGATATCGCTGACCAGGTTAACATGATCAACACAGCAATCGCTGCAAAGCCGGCCGGATTAGGTCTTGCTGCATGTGATACATCTTCTGTTCTTGATGCACTTCAGGAATGTGCTGACAAAGGAATCCCGGTAGTAACATTTGATACAGGTATCGCTGATGCTCCGGAAGGATCTGTAGTATGTGAAGTTTGTACAGATAACACACAGGCTGGTTCTGTTGCAGCTGAAAACATGTATAATTCAATCAAAGATGTTATAGCTAATGCAGATGGACAGGTTATCATCGGTGAAGTTAACCAGGATGCCACAGCTCAGAACATCCAGCAGCGTGGTGGCGGATTCATTGACAAAATGATCGAACTTATTCAGGCTGACGGAAAAACAGTTGCAGTTAAAGGTAACGAGTTCTATGTAAACGCAGCTAAAGGTGCAGATGCAAAAGAGGCAGACGCAGACGTTGTTATCCAGGTCGCTGTTCCTGCACAGACAACTGTAGAGCTTTGCTCAACAGAGGCTCAGGCAATCCTTTCTCAGGAAAACTGCATCGCTATCTTCGGTTCCAACCAGACAGCAGCAGAAGGTGTTCTTGCAGCTAATGCTAACCTGAACGTTCTTGGTTCTGACGCAGGAGCAGGCGATGTTATCGGTGTTGGTTTCGATGCTGGTTCTATCATTAAAGCCGCTGTACAGGATGGAACATTCATCGGTGCTGTTACACAGTCTCCTCTGATGATGGGTTACTATGCAATCTACGCTCTGACAGCAGCAGCTAACGGACAGGAACTTGAAGATGTTCCTACAGATGGATACTGGTATGATTCCACAAACATGGACAGCGAAGAAATCGCTCCTAACCTTTATGACTAATCGATAAGTAAATATCGAGAGGAAATGAATCCTTAGAATTAAGTATTAATTATTAATACAAATACAGACGCCGCACTGCCGTATGGCAAGTGCGGCGTTGTTGTTCAAACAATAAAACAATGATTGGAAATGATGATTTTATTAAGTTGTAAAGATACTTATTTCGACGATAGATTTCAAAATAGCAAATAAGGACACTTTTTCAGACAAACAAGGTTCTTATTTTGGGGAGTAAGTTGAGATAAAATGAAATCATCAGATATGAAAAGCGTATAAATTCATATATTGAGGAGGTTTTGCAATGGCAGCATATTATTTAGCAGTAGATATCGGAGCATCCAGCGGACGTCACATCATTGGACATATGGAAAACGGAAAAATGGTTCTGGAAGAAATTTATCGTTTTGAGAATGGAATGGTAAAGAAAGACGGAGAACTCTGCTGGGAATTTGACCGTCTTTTCAAAGAGGTAGTAAATGGTCTGAAGAAATGTAAAGAAATCGGCAAGATTCCGGTAAGTATGGGCGTGGACACATGGGGCGTTGACTTCGTACTTCTGGACAAAAATGACAATGTTCTTGGAAACACAGTAGGATATCGTGACCACCGTACAGAGGGAATGGATAAAGAAGTTTATAAGGCAATTTCCCTGAAAGATCTCTATGCAAGAACAGGTATCCAGAAAGCTGATTATAATACGATCTATCAGCTGATGGCAGTGAAAAAGAAACATCCGGAATATCTGGAACAGGCGGAGACACTTCTTCATGTGCCGGATTATTTCCATTTCCTTCTTACAGGACAGAAAACCTGTGAGTACACAGAAGCTACGACAGGACAGCTTGTAAGCCCGATCACTAAGGACTGGGATTATGAACTGATCGATATGCTCGGTTATCCGAGAAAAATGTTCCAGAAACTGATCATGCCCGGAACAGGCATCGGACATCTGTCAGATAAGATCAGGGAAGAAGTGGGATTTGATTTGGAAGTGGTTGCGCCTGCAACACATGATACAGGATCTGCAGTTCTGGCTGTTCCTGCAAATGATGATGACTTTATCTACATCAGTTCCGGAACATGGTCACTGATGGGTATTGAGAGAAAAGAAGCAGACTGTTCTGAGAAGAGCTGTGAGATGAACTTCACAAATGAAGGCGGTTATGCAGGCCGTTTCCGTTACCTGAAGAATATCATGGGACTCTGGATGATCCAGTCTGTGCGTCATGAAGTAAATGATGCATACAGCTTTGCAGAAATCTGCGCAATGGCAGAGGAAGCAAAGGATTTCCCGTCAAGAGTAGACGCAAATGATGAGTGTTTCCTTTCTCCTGACAATATGACAGAGGAAGTTAAGGATTACTGCCGCAGAACAGGACAGAAGGTTCCGGAAACTCTGGGAGAGATTGCAACAGTTATCTACACAAGTCTTGCGGAATGCTATGCAAAGACAGCAAAAGAGCTGGAAGAGATGACAGGCAGGACTTACAGCCGTATTCATATCGTGGGTGGCGGTTCCAACGCAGGATATCTCAATGAGCTGACTGCAAAGGCAACAAAGAAAGAAATCCATGCAGGTCCAGGAGAGGCAACTGCAATCGGAAATATCACAGCACAGATGCTGAAAGCAGAAGAGTTTAAAACCATTGAAGAGGCTCGTACTATCATTCATGAATCCTTTGGTGTAAAAGTTTATAAATAATAAAAAGGGAACAGGGCATTGGCTCTGTTCCTTTTGTGTTACTGTTCACTCCGTTCACACAGTAACGAAACAGGGACTGTTACGAGTCAACGGCGAGGGAATATGTTGACTATCATGGGGTTTCAAAGTATAATGATGGCTGGTGAATTGGGCGGAAATATAGGGTGATTCATCAGATGTAGGCGATTGATTTTTAAGAGATAAAGGCAGGTTATATATGAATACAATTAGTGTGGAAGAGTTGGAGAAGATTGATGCTTCTGAGATTACGATCGTGGATGTGCGGCCGGCGGATCAGTATAGTAGGGGGTCTTTTCCTGGGGCGGTGAATATTCCGCTGGATGAGTTTGATGAGAAGATGGAGGCTGTTGATAAAGATAAAACAGTATATGTTCTCTGCCATACGGGGGACAGAAGCCGGGATTGTGTGGAGAAGCTGAGTGATGCAGGGTATGAGGCTGTGAATATAGAAGGTGGATATCGAGCCTATCTGAGACTTTCTCTGAGCCGTTTTATGGAGAATGATGCTAAGGAGCAGAAGGAACTGAAGACGAAAGAGATTGAGCACAGTATTATCAAGACGTTCAGAAAGACAGTCTGGAGACCGTTTACCAAGGCTTTGAATGAGTATCAGCTGATTCAGGAGGGAGATAAGATTGCTGTCTGTATTTCAGGTGGTAAGGACTCTATGCTGATGGCGAAGCTGCTTCAGGAGCTGAAGCGCCATGGGAAGATTCATTTTGAACTGGTGTTTCTGGTAATGAATCCGGGCTATAATGCGGATAACTGGAAGATTATTCAGGATAATGCAGAGCTTCTGGGAATTCCTCTTACGGTTTTTGAAAGTGATATTTTTGATACAGTGGCAGAAATTGAGAATAATCCCTGTTATCTTTGTGCGAGAATGAGACGTGGTTATCTGTATTCTCATGCCAAGGAGCTGGGATGTAATAAGATTGCGCTGGGACATCATTTTGATGATGTGATCGAGACGATCCTCATGGGTATGCTGTACAGTGGTAAGGTGGAGACTATGATGCCGAAGCTGCACAGTCAGAATTTTGAGGGAATGGAACTGATCCGTCCTATGTATCTGATCAAGGAATCTGCGATCAAGGCATGGAGAGATACTAATGGGCTGCACTTCATTCAGTGTGCATGCCGTTTTACTGAGAACTGTGTAAGCTGTGGGGGCGGACGTGGTTCCAAGCGTGATGAGATGAAAGAGCTGGTTGCACAGTTTAGAAATACAAGCAGTGTGATCGAGACGAATATCTTTAACAGTGTGCGGGATATTAATCTTCGTACTGTTATGGGATATCATAAAGATGGAGAATACTACAATTTCCTGGATGACTACGATCAGCGTGGAAATAAGGGCGCTGATAAGGAAAAAGAATGATAACAGCAAAATCTTCATTTGTGGAAGAGAAATACACTGCTCAGTATTATAGTGGGAACGGTTGTCTATATGTTTCTGGTGCAGGTGGTGTTCTAAAAGGAGGGGTCCATGACCTTACAGGAGATTCTTGAAAGTGTAAAAAGTGGTTCTGTATCTGTGGAAGAGGCAGAGAGAATCCTTAAGAAAGAAAGTTATGAAGAAATGGAGTATGCGAAGCTGGATACAAGCCGTAAGGCAAGAACCGGTTTCGCAGAAGTAATCTACTGCAGTAATAAGGCAGATGAACATCTTCTGAATATTTTTGAAAGATTATACAGAGAAGACGGTGAGGTATTCGGGACCAGAGCTTCCCAACCTCAGTATGAACTGGTGAAGGAGAAGTTTCCGGAAGTGGAATATGATCCGATCTCACGTATTTTAAAGATTGAGAAGAAAGATAAGAAGCGTATTGGCAAGATTGCAGTGTGTTCAGCGGGAACAGCAGATATTCCGGTTGCTGAGGAAGCTGCGCAGACAGCGGAATATTTCGGTACAAATGTTGAACGGATTTATGATGTGGGAGTCAGCGGAATGCATCGTCTGTTTTCCAGACTGGAGACAATCCAGAGTGCGAACTGTGTAGTTGCAGTTGCAGGAATGGAGGGAGCTCTTGCCAGTGTGATGGGCGGTCTGGTGAGCAGACCTGTGATCGCAGTACCCACATCTGTGGGGTATGGTGCAAGTATGCATGGTCTTTCTGCGCTTCTTACTATGATCAATTCCTGTGCGAACGGTATTGCGGTGGTGAATATTGATAATGGATATGGTGCCGGCTATCTGGCAACGCAGATCAACCGTCTGGCGGCAGGTGCAGATGAGAAAGGAAATTGATTATGGGAAAAACATTATATCTGGAATGTTATTCAGGGATAAGTGGTGATATGACAGTAGCCGCACTTCTTGATCTGGGGGCTGACCGCGCAGTGCTGGACAGGGTGCTGAAGAGTCTTAAGGTATCAGGATTTGAGACAAAGATCAGCAGAGTTGTGAAGTCCGGAATAGATGCATGTGATTTTAATGTTGTGCCGGATAAAGAGCATGAAAATCATGACCATGATATGGAATATCTGCATGGACATCATCATGAAGGTCAGGAGCGCAATCACGTCCATGGTACAGGAACAGCGAAAGACCATCACCATCACGAACACCGTGGAATAAAGGAAATTACTTATATTATAGAGCATAGCGCAATGACTGAGAATGCAAAGAAGATCGCATTGCGTATATTTGAAATTCTTGCAGAGGCAGAGAGTAAAGCACACAATGTGCCTGTAAATCAGGTGCATTTTCATGAGGTGGGAGCAGTTGACTCTATTGTGGATATTGTGTCTGTGGCAGTCTGTCTGGATGATCTGGATGTTACAGAGGTTATCGTTCCTGTTCTCTGCGAGGGACGTGGAACTGTCCGCTGTCAGCATGGCATCCTGCCAATCCCGGTTCCGGCAGTTGCGAATATAGTAAGTGCCAATCATTTATATCTGAAAATGACAGAGGTAGAAGGTGAACTTGTAACGCCTACAGGTGCAGCAATCGTGGCAGCAGTGAAAACAAAGGATAAACTTCCGGAAACATTTGAAATCCGGAGGATTGGAATCGGCGCAGGTAAACGCCAGTATGAGTGTCCGGGAATCCTAAGGGCAATGATTATCTCACAGAGCGCAGAAACAGATGAAGCAAAGGCTCAGACAGAAGAATTCAAACACCCGGAAATCGGAAATAATCCGAAAGCTGAAAATCAGGAAACCAAAGATACGATTATCAAGATGGAGACAAACATTGATGACTGCAGTGGAGAAGTTCTGGGATTTGTCATGGAACGTCTGATGAAAGCCGGTGCCAGAGATGTGCATTATGTGCCTGTTTTTATGAAAAAGAACAGACCTGCATGGGTTCTGAATGTGATCTGTAAGGAAGAAGATATGGAAACGCTTCAGAATATTATTTTTGAAGAAACTACTACGATTGGAATTCGTTATAGCAGAATGGAACGTACGATTCTTCCCAGAGAAACGAGAACCCTTCCGACTCCATGGGGAGAAGTTCTGGCAAAGGTATGCACTTTGAATGGAAAAGAGCAGCTTTATCCGGAATATGAGAGCGTTGCACAGTTGAGCAGAGAAAAAGAGATCCCGTTTACAGAAATTTATCGTTATATTGTTTTGGCAAATAAAGACAAAGAATAACTTTCATATATGAACCCTTTGGTTTCCCTGAGAGTACTCCACGCGAAATCAAAGGGTACTTTTGTCTTGAAGTAGAGTTGTAAGAACTGTATACTGTATGTAGTATGAAAGGAGAAAAGAAATGTTTTGCATTGGCATTTGCGATGATGATGAAGGACTCTGCGGGGAACTGGAAAAAATGCTTTATGATTATGGAAAAGAGAATAAACTTCAGATGAATATTGATATCTGGTATCAGGGAGAAAGCCTGTGCCGGTTCCTGAGAGAAAACAAGAAGATTCTTGATGTGCTATTTCTGGATATAGAATTACTGACAACAAATGGAATTGAAGTGGGACGTTTTATAAGAGAAGAACAGGAAAACATGGAAACTGCAATTGTTTACATTTCAGCGAACAGCAGTTATGCGATGGATTTATTTCGTGTACAGCCTACAGATTTTCTGATCAAACCTTTAGACAAAATAAAAGTTGGGAATGTCATGAACAGGATTCAGAAAATTTCGGAAGTCAGAAAAGGTATTTTCGAGTACTTTGGCAGTGGATATTATTTCAAGGTGCTATATAAAGATATTCTGTATTTCAGCAGTCAGAATAAAAAAGTGCATCTGGTTTTAAAAGACGGACAGAAAGAATTTAATGGCAAACTGAAAGAAATAGCAAAGAAAATTCCGGGAAATTTCATTCAGATTCATCAGTCGTACCTGATCAATTTTGATTATATCGAAGAATGTTCTTATGAATCTGTGAAAATGAAAAACGGAGATACAATTCCAATCAGCCAGCCATATCGGAAATCAGTGAGAAAGCAACTGGCGGAACGTGTGTGGAGGGACAGAGAGTAAATGTTTGCGTTGATAACTACATTAAGCACGAATCTTTTGCGTACATATATAATCTATCGCTTTATGAGGCTGTTCTTTTGGACAGATATTGAGGAAAAGAAAAAAGAAAGAGCCTGTTATGTATTGTTTTTTATTTTGACAGCAGTGGTACATCTGATATTTTGTTCGCCAGGTATGAGTGTGATAACAAATATAGTGCTGATTTTTTTGATTACAGTGTGTTATGAAGGAGCATTGAAAAAGAAAATATTTGTGACACTACTTGTATATGGAACTAATATGGGATGTGATTTAGTATCTGTTCATTTACTGACAGATTATTCAATAACAGGGAAAGTCGGTGAATGTGCTGCGTATATAACTGTACTATTATTGCTGATTTGTGATGTTATTTCAGAAAAAATCTTGATTAAGAATAAAGGAGAAGATAAAACTCCGCATGGGATGATACTGGCGGTTATTTCAGCACTTTGTCTGGCAGAATTGCTTATTGTTGAACAGGAACTAAAAAATCGTATCCTGCTGGTGTTATTTGGATGTTGTGTTTTGGCAGTTGTATTATTGATTTTCTATTTATATGATGTTCTGATAAGTGCGTATAAGAAACTGGAAGAACAATCTCTTATGGAAAAACAAATGCTCATTTATTCTCACCAGTTGGATGTGTTGATGCAATCGGAAGAGAAAGTAAAAGCTCTACGCCATGATATGAAAAATCATCTGGGAGAACTTGCACTTATGGCTGCAAATCAGAATAATGAAGAAATTCGGAAATATATACAGGACATGGGGGAGTATATGCAGAATCAGTCTGAACTGGTCAGTTGTGGGAATAAGAATCTTGACAGTCTGCTGAATTATCTTCTGGGACAGGCAAAAAAGAAACTGAATCATGTAGAGTATGAGGTACGGGTACCATCTGATTTGTGTATATCAGCATTTGATCTGAATGTGATTTTGGGAAACTTGACAGAGAACGCAATAGAAGCAGCAGAACAGACGAAAGATAAATGGATGTCAGTGGATATATACTATGAAAAGGGCATGCTTTCCATGGAAATAAAAAACAGCTTTCAACATGAATTGGCTGTAGAGAAAAATAAATTATTGTCAACGAAGGAAGAAAAAGGACATGGCATTGGTCTTGCAAATGTCAGGAAGATGGTAGAGAAATATCAGGGATTTATGGATGTTTCGAATACAAATCAGATTTTTACTGTAAAGGTAATGCTGTACTTATAAATTATGTAGAATCTATGAAAGATAGTGTAGTGGTAGGACTGCGCTGTCTTTTATTTTGCAGAAAATTAGTCAAGAGGGAAAATATTGTGACAGAAAACATCATAAAAAACCACAATATGTTTTCGAAAAACGAATTTCGCCAATTTATATATGAATTCCGCCATTTTAGAAAATTTTGCAATAAATATGATATTATTCAAATACAAAGTAAGAAGAAATGAAATATATGTAAAAGGAGAATGAGAAAAGAATTAAAAAAAGTCATGGAGAAATATATTATTATGAAAAAAGTAAATAAATTTAAATTACTGGCAGCAGGGCTATTAATAGGAGTTGCTTTTTGGCTGTTAGGATCCGATTTCTTTACATTCATGATATGGTGGGAAATTTTATGGATTCTTGGATTGGTATTTATGCCGATAACGGCTCAGATATTCAAAGGTTTTGATGATAATGGATGGATGTATTCAAAGGTTATAGCAATAGTGATATGCGGATATGGAGTATGGATTTTGACTTCTATAAAAGTGGTTCACTTTACCACATTGAGTTCTATCGTAATTACTACCTTATGTGGGGGGAGCAGTATTGCTTATGGAATATATGGAAAACAAAGAAAGATTTTTCCGTGGAAACATATGGAACTTGTTTATTGGGAAGAAGTGATTTTCTTTGTTGTATTTCTTTTATGGACATATATGGCAGGATTTCATCCGGCAGCTCATGGAACTGAAAAATATATGGATTTTGGTTTTATGAAGTCTATGATGCGTAGCACAACACTTCCGTCAGAAGATATGTGGTATGCTGGCAAAGCTTTTAACTACTATTATGGTGGTCAATATTTTGCGGTGTTTCTTACGAAACTTACAGGAACAAAGGTAGAGATTACATACAATCTTATGCGTACCATGATAGCTGCATTTGCGTTTGTATTGCCATTTAGTCTTGTGCGCCAGATGCTTAAGGATAAATTAGGTAAAAGGGGAAGAGCATGGACAACAGATTTTGGAGGTATTTTAGCAGGTTTATCTGTATCCATGAGTGGAAACCTTCATTATATTATATATGGAAAAATTTTTACATTACTGGGGATAAGAGAAGATTACTGGTTTCCAGGCACAACACGATTTATAGGATTTGATCCACCTGTGACAGGGGACGAGACAATTCATGAATTTCCTTCATATTCTTTTGTTCTTGGGGATTTACATGCGCATGTGATTAATGTGTTTTTTGTTTTGGCAGTATTGGGGATTTTATATGCATGGATAAAAAGAAATTCCGGTAAAAGCTGGAAACAGAAAGAGATATTTCTGCTGGGACTGTTCCTTGGAATTTTTCTGTTTTCAAATACATGGGATTTTATGATTTATTATGTTGTAATATGTGGAACACTGTTTTTTGGAAATTTGAAGAGATATCTTAATTTTACAGATATGAAACCTTCAGATATGAGAACCGGTATAAAATGGAGCGTTGTGCAATGGATAGAACTTCTGCTGACTGCGGTGTTGGTTTCGTTACCATTCCATTTACAGTTTAAAAGTGTTATGGTACAGGGAATCGGAATTGTGAAAATTCATACGGCGTTTTATCAGTTTTGTGTATTATGGGCTTTTCCATTGCTTATATGTGGATTATTTGTCGTATCTACGCTGATAAAAAATAGGAATTTTACAAATAAAAAAAACAGGAATTTATTTTACAAAATTAATGTTTCTGATTTATACGGAGTTGTACTTCCTCTTTGTGCAATGGGACTAATATTGATTCCGGAAATCGTTTATGTAAGAGATATCTATGAAAAAACAGCACCAAGAGCAAATACTATGTTTAAGCTGACTTATCAGGCATATATACTTTTTGCGCTTATGATGTCGTATATTCTGGTATTTTTTGTGGCAGACAGAATAAAAATTTTGCAAGAAACTAAATTGGATAATAGATATGAGAAAAAGGTAAGATTATCAAAAGTGCAGATAACCGTTGGGGGAATGGCAATAATACTTCTTATATCTACCTGTGGATATTTCGTAAATGCTACAACAAATTGGTTTACAGGTTTTCCTCTGAAAAATAAATACCAAACTCTCAATGCAACTGCTTATATAGAAAATGCCATTCCTGAAGATGCGGCAGCAATACGATGGCTGAATAAAAATATTACAGGTCAGCCAACCGTTCTTGAAGCTTGCGGCGACAGTTATAAAGACTATGACAACCGGGTTTCTGCTATGACAGGTTTGCCGACGGTATTGGGATGGTATGTTCATGAATGGTTATGGCGAAATAATCTTGATGAAGAAAACAAAAGAAGAACAGACGTGGAAACTATTTATACTTCAACAGATAAAAAAGAAGTACAGGAACTGCTTGAAAAATATGAGGTGAATTATATTTTTATTGGAAGCTGTGAATATCAAAAATATGAAGGGGTTAATGTAGCACTTTTAAGTTCATTGGGAGAAATAGTTTTTAAAGAGGAAAATACAATGATTGTGAAATTGTAATAAAACAGATTTCAAAAAGAAAACAGTCATATCTGATCGTGCAGATAAAAGTGGGTTCAATATCTTTTACTGTTTGTGCAACATTACAGAAATATTGGAGAGAAATTGTGGCAAAAAACCTTATAAAAAACACACTATATTTTGAAAAAACGAATTTCGCCAATTTATATATGAATTTCGCTGTTTCAGAAAATTTTGCGACGAATGTGTTATCATTTAAATATAAGTAAGAAGAACTGAAATGTATCTGAAGAAAGGAGAAGTATCAAATGAAACATAACAGAAGCAAAAACGCAGTGTTATTGATGATTATCTTTATTTGTAGTATTTGTTCGAATAATGTGTGGGCTCGTGAAACAGGGGCAATGGATCAACTGGAAAAGGAGAATCTGGACGATGTAGATAAAATGAATAAAGTATTGTATTATTATAATACTTTATTTTTTGAAAATTATACGGAAGAAGAATTGAAACAGCAGGAGAAATTTCAGAAAAGTATTCATTTATTGAATGAATTATATTTTGAATATGGATCTTTAGAAAATATTCCGATTTTGCCTTTTGACCCGGAAAATATCAGGGAGGGTGATTCATTATTTACGGAAGTTGTTGCTGTGATAAATACAGAAAATAATGAGACATATTTTGTAACAGAAAATGATGATATGAAGTTGTTAAAAAAATGTTTGGAAAAATTACAATATTACAATGGAAACTCTGTTACAAAATCAAATGAAGAACTAACGGAAGCAATAAAGAACTTTCAGAAAGAAGAAGGATTAACAATTGATGGAATAGCTGGAAACGAGGTATGGAGGAAAATAGATATTTTGATGCTGAACAAAATGATTGAAGATGATTGAAAAAGATAATCTTATTATGTTGGAGGTGATTCCGATATTCCTGCATGGAATACGTATTAATTTTTAACGGAATTAAGTAAGTATGTTAGCCCACTTCTTCGGAGAAGTGTTTCTATGGGGAGGATAGAAAGCCCTACAGCGTAAGTATGGCTTCCATGGATACAATGGGTATGAGTATGTTCTCCCCATGAGTAGAATCTGCTAAAGCGAATAAAAACCTAAAATTTCGCATACTGAAGGAGAATATCAAGAAAAATTTGAAACAATTGATGAAGGTGGAAATTTTGTTCCGGCAAAACCAGGTTCTTTTGGAGAATTAATAAGTTAAAAGAAAACAGTCACATAACTGAAAGAATATATTGATATTCATTGGATACATGTGACTGTTTCTTTTTATTTTTTATGAGGTGACATCTCGTTCAATTCTAACTGCTGTCTGGTAATTCCTGTAATTGAGGCAGGTAAATCTGATTGATTTGGTTAAATTACAGAGTGCTTACTCCGTCATCATCATAACGGTCATATTCAGCTCCCTCATATCCGATCATGCGGATAGTAGCAGGATCGATATCTTTTACTGTCTGTGCAACATCAGCAACCGGGATTGCTTTTCCCTTGCGGATGAACAGTGGAACTTCATTCAGGGCAACTTCTACATAGTGGTGGCCTTTTTCAAGGATTTCCTGAGAGATGGTTCCATCCGGCAGGAATTTGACGAACATCATTTCTTCTGGCAGATATACGTAGCGGCCTTTTGCGTTCTGTGTGTAAACAGGTGCGATCATAATTTCATTTCCGAGAAGAAGCTGATCCTCTACCTGAGTAGCAAAAGTATCGTCTGTATAGTCGAATGCCAATGGGCGGAACATCATATCATCGTTTAATGCCGCTTTCATGTATTCACTGTACAGATATGGAACAAGGCGATATCTGACACCAATCACATGGCGGAAGTCTTCGATATTTTCAAACTGGTAAGCTTCCTGTTCTCTGGTTCCCAGAGCGGAATGGTTTCTCATAAGAGGTGTGAATACACCAAGTGCCAGCCAGCGCAGTACCAGATCACGTGTGGTATCTGCACCGAATCCGCCCAGATCTGCACCTGTGTAAAGGAAACCGCACATATTCAGGGATGGAAGCATCTTTAAGTTCAGAAGGATGTGTGACCACCAGGATTTATTGTCTCCCATCCAGATTCCGCCGTATCTGTGCATTCCCACATAGGAGGAACGGGAGAACATAAGGAAACGTTTGCCAGGTGCGATTTTTTCAAATGCTTCACCTGCTGCACGGGTCATGTTATAGCCAAATAGGTTATGTACTTTGTCGTGGCGGATCTTCTGACCGTTTACATTGTGATAGAAGCGTTTGTAATCTTCCGGATTGTTTGCAAGGGCGTTTACTTTATCACCGAGTGTAAACCCAGGTGCTTCTTCCTTGTCCATGAAGTTGTCTTTGATGTATTCTTTTAATTCAGCAACGCCTTCCGGTGTGCAGAACATTGCAGGCTCATTCATGTCATTCCAGAAACCGTCGATTCCTTTGGAAATAAGACGTTCGTATTTCTGTCCGAACCATGCTCTTGCATCTGCATTCAGGACATCCGGGAAATGAGTCCAGCCCGGCCATACAGCGGAAACGAAATCACTGCCGTCTTCACGTTTGCAGAAGTAGTTCTTCTCAACGCCTTCTTCATAAACATCATAGCCAGCCTCTACCTTGACACCTGCATCGATGATTGGGACAAGGTGGATGCCTTTTTCTTTCATTTCATTGACATAGGCTTCGAAGTCAGGGAAGTTTTCCTGATTGACTGTGAAATCTTTGTAGTCTTCCATGTAATCGATATCCATGTATACCATATCGATCGGAATATTGTTTTCACGATATCCGTCAGCTGCTTTTCTGAAATCGTCAGCAGTTGTATATCCCCAGCGGCTCTGACCGAAACCAAATGCGAATTTAGGCGGAATATAGCTTCTTCCGATGATTTTACGGAACTGTTTTACGATATCGTAAGGAGTTTCGCCCTCGATCACATACAGATAAAGGTCTGCATCCTCACAGGTGATCTTTAACTGGGAAGAGAGTGTGTAACCGATATCAAACTTCAGTTTTCCGGGATAATCAACGAAGAGACCGAAAGTCTGCTTTCCGGAGATTACGAGGAAGTTGTGTGCTCCATAGAGGGAGATTTTATCCTCTGTATGGTTTGGCTGGTCGGAACAGTTGCTTTCATAAATATATCCACGTTTGTTGATTCCGCGGTTTGATTCGCCCAGACCATAGACAACATCGTTGTCATCCATGTCATAAGTAAAGGAGAAGCCGTTCTCTGTGGAGATAGTTCCGTATGCAGGAGTTCCCTCAGAAGCCGGGATGGAAGTTACGATGGCATCGGTTTCAAACGGGGTTCCGTAAGTATATTTCTGAATCATTTTGTCATATCCTCCTTAGGTTGAAAAATGTTAAATTAATAACTGAAGCGTTTAAGTACTATTGGAAAATACGCAGGTGTTTTCCTTGATTTTCTATCTATAATAATAGAGGTCTGAGTGGAGAAATGCTACTGAAATTATGACAAATTTATACGTTATTTTGACTTTTTGACTAAACTGTGAAGCAGTGATACAGGTATGGCAAGCAGTGAAGCGTGTTACTGAGAACGGAATGAACAGTAACTTTAATGCTTTATCTTAATAGAATTTTTCTGTACATACGGTAAAAAAAGTGCTAAAATATTACTATTACACGAAAGAAAGGTTTATTTAACATGCTTCAGACAATTGAATCCATCAATAACGTCGTAAATAATTTTATCTGGGGTGTCCCGGCTATGATCTGTATTATCGGCGTAGGGCTTTACCTGAGCCTGCGGACCGGTTTTGTCCAGATCCGCAAATTCCCGTATGCGCTTAAAACCACACTGGGAAGAATCTTTAAGAAAAAAGAGGCCTCTGACGGTTCCATGACACCTTTCCAGGCAGTCTGTACTGCACTGGCAGGTACAGTAGGTACGGGAAATATCGCCGGTGTTGCCGGAGCTATCGCCATCGGCGGACCGGGAGCTGTATTCTGGATGTGGGTTTCCGCAATCCTTGGAATGTGTACGAAATTTACAGAGGTTACTCTTGCAGTACATTTCCGTGAGAGAAACAGACATGGGGATTATGTAGGCGGACCTATGTATTATATTAAGAATGGTCTGGGAAAGAATTGGAGATTTCTAGCAGTTCTTTATTCTGCATTCGGTGTACTGACTGTATTTGGAACAGGTAATGCTACTCAGGTAAATACCATTACAACAGCAATTGATACAGCTCTTATTAACTTTAATGTGATCTCAGAGTCTTCCACAGGCAGACTGAATCTGATCCTTGGAATTGTGATCACGCTGCTGGTTGGTATGGTACTGCTGGGTGGTATCAAGCGAATCGGAAGTGTTTCCGAGAAGCTGGTGCCGTTTATGGCATTGTTTTATATTGTACTTGCATTGGGCGTTGTGATCTTAAATATCGGAAGAGTTCCGGCAGTTTTCCATGATATTGTTTATGGAGCCTTTAATCCGTCAGCAGTGACAGGCGGTGTGATCGGAAGCTTTTTCCTCAGTATGAAAAAGGGTGTTTCCAGAGGTATTTTCTCCAATGAAGCCGGACTTGGTACAGGCTCTATCGCTCATGCCTGTGCGGATACAAGCAAACCTGTAAAACAGGGTATGTTTGGTATTTTTGAGGTATTTGCAGATACGATCGTGATCTGTACTCTGACAGCACTTGTAATCCTTGTAAGCGGCGTGCCGGTAAATTACGGTGCAGCGGCAGGTGCAGAACTTACAATTTCCGGATTTACTTCTACATACGGAGGCTGGGTTTCCATCTTTACGGCAGTTGCCATGTGCTGCTTTGCGTTCTCAACGATTATCGGATGGGGACTTTACGGAGCACGCTGCATTGAATTCTTATTCTCTGCAAAAGTTATCCGCCCATTTATGATCGCATATTCATTAGTGGCAATCATTGGTGCAACTGTAGATCTGGGACTTCTCTGGAGTATTGCTGAGACATTCAACGGTCTCATGGCAATCCCCAACTTAATTGGTGTATTCCTGCTTTCAGGAACCGCCATTACACTTACAAAAGAGTATTTCGCACAGAAATGATAAAAACAGTCTGGAGAGTTTTCTTCAGGCTGTTTATTAGTTTACCTGATGCTTGATGTTAGGTTATTGTTCAGACCCTTGCATAGGGCATTAGTAAAAATGACGAATTTTAAATTTTTTTATTGATGTTATGTACTGTTTTTTATCCGTCATTTTTACTTTATCCACAACCACCCGGATTCGCTTTTTTGCGGCTTTTCCCTTATAATGTGTATATAGATTTCAACGATTTCAGGAGGGAAGTGAGTGGACATTGAACTTATTCTATTCACTTCCCTTTTGTATTTCATCAGGAGAAAGCAGGCATAGAATATTTTTACCATAAAAATGTGATGATCCAACTATGATCTGACAGAAAAATAACAGATTAAAATATAAATCAGCTGTTCTTTAAGTGAAAATGTTTTCAGTACTTCGTTCTTCCATACATCTTCAGGATAAACATCGCCCAGATAAGTATCCCGTCCACAGTACAGTCCATAAAGAAGCAGCCTTTTTCCCTCTCGGACAGCCTCCGGTTCCATGATTAGTCCCCAGCGAAGCTGATCCATCAGATGAAGATAAAGAGACACACATAAAACCAGATTGCTGTTTCTGTTTCGCGATAGAAGTATTCCTTCCAGCTCAGAAGCTTTCTTAAAACTAATATTGTATGCATGAAAAAGAATCTCATGCTCTGTATAAAAATCCCACAGAGTTCCCGGGGTGATTCCATATCTGCCAGTACGAACAAGAACCTGAAACTGTCTCGGACCACAGGCAGCTGTCTGTTTCATCAGGGCATGTTTTACTGCCATACGGACTGCCCTGCCAATCAGCTCTCCAAGCTTGGAATGTCCGGAGGCATCGGTAAGTGTCAGCTCTCCCTCCATAGCCGAGGCAATCACCATTCCGTCAGTACCAGAACCTGTCGCGATTTCTTCTGAATAACAGCTTCCAAGTAAGAGATGTGAAACGGCCGCTGCTTTTGCCTCCGAAGCAATCATCATTGAGCGGACCATGGCTGCCTCTGTAACATTCTGATTGATATAGATAAAAACATTGATCGTACCGGGTGGCAGCATCTCGTAAGCGCCGTTTCTTTCATAGTAAGAAGAAGGATCTCCCGGACACATTCCGTTTGAATCAATTCCCCCTGTAACAGCAGCAGTCACGGATAACTCCTGATAACAGATTTTCTCAACAGCACACAGTTCAGTCCATGCCGCTGTGCTGAGTGCGGTTGCTGTCTGCGGATCAATTCCCAGCTCTTTTGTATGAATGTTCAGGTCTTCCTCATAGGTGTTTCCAAGCATTTCACATTCATAGGCACCATTCATGCAGTTGATATTTAAAGCATGCGTGAGATGAGCAGTGATCCCGCCATTAAGAGGACTGGTGCTAAGAACCCTTGTTTTTCCCGGAAAAGAAAAAACAGTACATCCCTTCTTTTGAAAATAAGTAAAAGTATCATTCATAAACATTCCTCTTTTTTGTCTGTTCAATACAGATTTTGTTGTTATTAGGAAAAGTATTCTACTTTGAATCCTGACTGCTGGCAGTATCTGTCTACTTTAGAACCTTTATAACAGCGGATCGTAGCCGCTTTGTTGATGATCCATTCCCCGATAAATTCAGGATCATGGCGAATCTCCAGATACTGCAGGCGGTTACATCCATGAAAGATCCATTTTCCAAGGTATCTGACATTGGGCGGAATCACCACAGAGGTCAGATTACAGCACTTAAAAAAAGCACTCTCATCAAGAACTTCCAGCGAATCAGGCAGCTGCAGCGAATCCATTCCGCAGAAATAGAAAGCCTGCTTTCCGATAACCCTTAAATCCCCCCCCGGAAAAGAAATACAACTCAGTTTCTTACATTTATAAAAAGCCCTGTCATCGATTTCTTCCAGAGAGGCAGGGAAAACAACTTCCGTAAGAGTAGCGCATTCTGAAAAGGCATTCGGACCGATAAATGTCAGTTTGCTGTTCGGGGCGAACTCCAGACTGTTCAGTTTCCGGCCATTGTTAAATGCGTTTTTTGGAATACTGGTAAGGCTGGCGGGAATTTTGACTTTTTTCAGAGAAATGCAGTCTGAAAATACCCCTATGCCAAGTTTTTGCAGATGTTCAGGAAGCTCTATTCTGCTTAACCGGGAACATCCCTGAAAGGCTTTGTTTCCAATCTGTTCCATTTCATAGGGAAATACCACAGAACGAATATCAGGTCTGTTAAAAAAGGTTTCTGCTGAGATAGAGCGGCAGTTTTGTGGAAGTTCCATATTCTTCTCAATATACTGTCCGCAGTTACGACGCGTAAGTGTCAGAGAATTTGACATAAAAAAATACTCCTTTGCTGATAGACAATGTTGTTTTCTCTGCATGGGAGTAGTATGGACTATGATAAAAATAACAAGGTACCGATAACTGCCGATGTTCTATATTCCTTAAAAGGAACAGAGAAAACATATGTAAGGATGATACTTCTGTAAAAAAGAGAACACTAAAGAAGATCACCCTTCCATTTCCTATTGCGTGTAGTTAATGGCGGCAGTTTATAGCAGGTATTCTGACTCACGCAGTAACGCCATGTCTCTCCTTCTCGCATAACGATGCAATGGATATGAGATATGGCTGCACGTATACAGCAGCACGACTGTTCAGGATTCTGACCTGATTCCCTCTTAGCTGAAAGTCCGACATTTCTATACCGTGACTGACAGAACTAAAAACCGGTAATTGTCAATGAATGTTCGATTAAATTGTATTATACACTTTTTTGGAGAAAAGACAACAATTTTTTGAGGGGGAGACAAAATCAGGGAGGGGACGCGCAGGGAAAGCGTTTCTTTTCTGTGCGCTGGTTATTGGATGTGTGGGGATTTGTATGATTTGCAGGTAATGTTTTTGGTTTTGAAATAGTAGTTGAATAGTAATTGAACAGTAATGTGTGAAATAGTGCTTGATTTTTGAAACAGCGTATTTTAGACTATAGATTATAGTGAAAATCTTATATTACTCGTGCCAGGTCTGGCGGTTCATAACGGGTTTCTCTGGCGTTCGCCGACATTTTCACAAAGATAATTTAAATTTTATAGTGGTAAAGCAAACGTTCCTGAATATTATAACATTCTGCCCGTTGGCTTTGCCTGAACGGGAGGTGGGAATAAAACAGTTCATGGTTGATTAAGGGTTGTTTTGGAGGTTCTCAAAGCTCTGGGAAAATGTTATAATAAGGAGGAATTAAATGAACAATACGATTTTTGATGATGTGTTCCGCACAATGGTTGAAAAGATACCACGGCTGGTTATACCATTGATCAATGAAGTGTTTCATACATCCTATCCGGAAGATGTAGAGATCACGCAGCTTCGCAATGAGCACCAGCAGGCGGACGGGGAGGTCATCACGGATTCCTGTCTTCTGATCGGGAAGAAGATGTATCATATTGAATGTCAGAGTACGGATGATACGACAATGGCAGTGCGTATGATAGAGTATGACTTTGCGATTGCTATTGAATATGCGGCAAAGCAGGGACGAAGGTATGAGATAGAGTTCCCGAGATCCTGCGTGTTGTTTTTGAGAAGTTCGGGGAATACGCCGGATTTTCTGGAAACGAATGTGATTTTTCCGGATGGGAGAAAGCAGATGTATCGCGTACCAACTGTAAAAATGGCTGATTATACAGCGGAAAGTATTTTTGAGAAAAATCTGCTGATGCTGCTTCCGTTTTATATCATGAGATATGAGAAAAGAGCCCATGATATGAGGGAGAATCCCCGGTTATTTCAGACATTGTTGAATGAGTATGAGGAGATACGTGTAAAGCTTGAAAAGGAACTGACAGGATCTGGAAGGTCGGAATTATATACGGATCTGATAAAACTGATTGTAAAAATCTCGGACTATATCTTCCAGGATGAAGAGAAGATCCAGAAAGGGATAGGTGATGCTATGGGTGGAAAAGTTTTGGAACTGGAATCGGAAAGGTTAAGAGCGGAAGGAAAAGCAATTGGCGAAGTCAGAGGAGAAGAACGCCTTAGTGTTTTGATTAATAAACTTATTCTTGATAAGAGAAATGATGAGATTCAGATCGTAGTGACAGATGCTAAAAAGCGCAGACAGTATTATGATGAGTAGGGGCTTTAGAACAGAGTGTGGAAGATCATTCCTTTGATTTGTATATTCCACATTGTGGAGATTCTGTAAAAGAGTGTTTTCTCAGACGTATTCCGGGAATAATAAGGGAAGTAATTATTTGTATTACTATTCACTGGTAGTATCCCGCGAGGTGTTTTTTGTGAGCGAAGGTCACAGAAAACCCGAGAAATACCGCGCGAATTTATGCGTTTAGCATAAATTCTGTGCATCGCGTAGCGTGTTACTGGGCACGGAGTGAACAGTAATTTATTTGTAATCGGGATATTGACAAATTATGGACAAAATGTTAAGATGGTTTCGTAAAAAACGAATAGCGTTTAGCGCACATGTACAGCTCATTACTACGGTAATGATTGAAGAATCGTTGGGTGAGAATCCCAAACAGGGTTCCGTTCCCTTGCAGTATATTTAGTCTGCAGTTCACTGTATTCTTGTAATGGTATTCAAAGGGAATACTATAATGCGAAGGATATGAGTGAAAGTTCAATCTGTACATTATATTCCCTGCCAGTATGGTGGGGATTTTTTTTGCACTTTGATAACTGAATATCGGAAGTCGCTTTTTATCCCTTTAGTTTTCGGAAATCCGGTGAGATACCGGTACGGTTTATCCCCACTGTAATAAGGACGAACACTGCGAAACCATTGGAAAGATCCTTTCCGAGAAGGGCAGCAAGTAGGTTGGAACTTTAAGTCAGGAGACGGACTTTAGTAAAAAAATAAAAAACAAACATCTGTAGGCATAACGGAGGTTTATTTTTTATACCCTTTTTTATGGAAAACAGGTATCAACGTAGTCTGAAAAGGCTGCGAAATGATATATTTTGCAGGATAACCTGCGAAAAAATAATACATTTAATTAAGGAGGAAACAAAATGAACATGAAAGTAAGAAAAAGCGTGATTGCATTCTTAATGGCAACAACAATGGTAGGAAGCACAGCAGTACCGGCTATGGCAGATACTGCAACAGTAACTGTAAGTATCAAAACTACAGGCTTAACAGGTGCACTTCAAAAAACAGCAGACTATATTCTTCCTGAAACATCAATTACTGTTTCAAAAGATGGTGATGCTAAGGTTACTGCAATGGATGCTTTACTGCAGGCGGTTGGAGAAGGTACTCAGGTAGATGTCACCAGAAATATTAATGGAACAGATCGTACATATCATCGAAAAGGGTCTTTGGAATGGTATAAGAGCCAGTATGGAAATTATATTTCTGCTATTAAAAAAGATGGACATACCAATACAAATAAATATTTTAAAGATAATGGAGCTTCAAATTCCAGAACTCGAGGCGATTATTTTAAATTAGAGAAATTAACTGATACAGAGAAGGCATTAGGATTAGCCGAAAATTCCACATGGAATAATACCGTCCATTTTGAAAATTATATTTCAGAAAAGGACTATAATAATTATTCAGGTTGGATGTGTATCATTAACAATGCATCTCCTTATGATGGAGTAGATTCAGTAGTATCTACTGGAGATAAAATCTGTATGGATTTTTCTATGATGATGGGTCTGGATCAGGGACAGGACAGTTATATGCAGAATTCTAACGGCGATTGGGTTCAGGTTAAAGCTTGGTAAAATATAATTAACTATATTTATAACAAAGTAACTGCAATGTTAATTACTTCACCAAGCAGGTTAAAAACATTGTAGTTACTTTTATTTTTAAAGGAAAAGGCAAAAAATAATGAAAAAGAAAAACAATACAAAAAAATACTTAAATTATATTTTAAGTATGATTTCTTTTTTTATATTATTCATTTTAATTCAATGTTTTGCTGTCTATGCAGATACAAATCTTAATCTTGGTGAAAAAAGGCAGTATTATATTCAATCATCTGATGATTTTATAGAATTTGTAAGTAATCCTGTATATAAAAATGCTACCGCTGTTTTAAAAAATGATATAACCGTTTCCAATATGCCCCAATTAAGTTCTGAGATATTTGAAGGGGTTTTTGATGGTTCTGGCAAAACAATCCATTTTGTGGAAAATAACTATAGAAAAAATGAATCATTATTTCCGTGGTATTTAAAAGGAACAATAAAAAACGTAAATATTGATGTACAAGCTAAACTTGTCGCAAGCATAGTCGGAAATGATGTAAATATTTTGAATAGGCGTATTACTGGCGGTATACTGCAGGGTGTATCAGTTTCTGGAAATGTTACCTGTGTATTTGATAAATTTGATTTTAATCTTGGTGAAGATTTAAAAGTTTCTGCCTGTGATTCTTTCTCTAATGATATTTTAACGGGACGTAACTGTGAAGTAGATGACTGTGAATTTTCACTCAATTATATATTAGGAAGTGAAAGTGATTCCAACTTAGTAAATGATATCATAAGTAATTGCCTTTTTATTGAATTGTACCAAATCGGTGGAAGACAGTCTGAAAATATCAATTTAAAAAATTGTTTCAGTAAAGCCAGTTTAGATCAATCTTTTATTGATTTGTATAATAGTATAAAAGATCAATCATTAGATGAATTTTTACAATCTGGATTATATGTACAATTTTTAAGTGGCTCTAAATCAAATTTTACAAATTATTATTATGATAAAGATAAAAGCCCCAGCATTGAAGCTATAAATAATACAGCAAAAGATTTGCTTGAATCAAAAAATGTGAAACCAGCAGATTATGATTCAGCAGGCAAAACTACTGATGAAATGAAACAGCAGAAAACCTATTCAGGTTTTGACTTTGAGAAAAAATGGTCCATTTCAGCAGATGAAAATGATGGATATCCATATTATAATCCGAAAACGGAAACCATAACATTGGAAGTTCAGGCTAAAGTTGAGCCCAAAGTATGGCATACAGATGTTGCAAGGGATTTTAACCGATTTAAAGATACCTCAAAAAATTATCATTTTCCATATCGTGTAGAAAAAATAAATGAAACCGCAACCAATATTTATGATGATGGCGACAATAATGTAGTTACAGTAACAGGCGCAAAATTCACTAATCTTACAGCAGAACAACAGGAACTTGTTAATAAATATGAAATTACTGCTGTATTACCTTCGGGTGATCCATCAATAGATGTAAAATCAGCAATTATTAACACAGATTTTCTTGGTGAACGTCCTCTGACTGTTGAATGGAATAATGAACCGATTTTACAGTTTGCCGATGGAAAAGAAGCAGAAGCAGAGAGCGATGGATATACCTTTAAAGTAAAAGTTGTAGATGGCACAGGTCAGGTCATTGATAATGGTGAAAAAGGAGCTTCTAGCGATCCGGCTAACTGGGAAAGTTATTATCAGAAAGCTAAGAAAGCTAACAATATTATTATGAAATATTGTGAAGATAAAGATTCCTTTGGCCCTAAGGATTCTCCTTCTTACAATAATACTGATATTTGGGCAATCTTTACTGCAGCAAGATGTAACTATGTTCCTTATGGTGACAGCACTTATTTTGATAGGTGGTTTGTAAATACCAAAGAATATTTACAGTCATTAAAAGATAAAGGAACGGATGTCGCACAGTGGAGAACCACAGAACTTTCGAAACTTATTCTTGCTATTGAAGCAATCGGCTATGATCCAAGAGATATTTCATCTGTAGATCTTCTCTCAGCAGTAGGTGAAAGAAAGAGTACTGATCTTACATATACAACAGTATATGCAATTAATGCTATAAAATCCGGGGGATATACAGCCGATACCTTTACAGATGCAGAAATGGATCAGTGGGCACATGATACAGCAGCAGCTCTGTTAAATGCTGAAGACAGATCTCTGGCAAATGCAGATAATACTATGGGATGGCAGCCGTTAATTTTTTGGTACAATAAGCCGGGATTTGAGGATGTAAAAAAAGCAGTGGATGCTGCTGAAAAAAGATTACCTGCGATTGCTCAGAGAGCTACAGGTTCTTTTTGTACAGCAGGATTTGAAACAGGATGTGCTTCTTATGGAAACAACGCATGGAATGATGCACAGGCAATGCTTTTTGCAGGAACGTTTGGTGTAAATGTTTTAGATTCTTCCAGTGGATATACTAAGAATGGAAACAATATTCTTGATGCATTCTTTGATTTGGTAGATGTAGACGGAGTTCTGGATGGAAGTATTCATGGATTTACAAACTATGATGTACCACAGATTGCCCGTGGTTTGGATGCATTTATCAGACAATACGAAAATACCGCAAGCTTCTGGGAGTTTACAGACGTAAAAGTCCCAACCAAGTCCGTCAACGACATGATTCTTACCCTTAACGATAACAGTATAAAAGAAGAAATTGAAGCAGCAAGAAACGCTTACAATGCATTAGACGAAAAACACAAAGCAATCTTTAACAAAGACACACTGAGAAAGCTTCTTGCAGCAGAGAACGGTAAAGGTGATTCTATTACAAAAGTAATCGCAGCTATTGATGCTCTGCCGGCAGCAGATAAGCTGACATTGGAGGATAAGGATGCTGTAGTAAAGGCAAGAAATCTTTACGATGCACTTGATGATGAAGCAAAATCTGTAATCTCCAATTATTCTAAGCTGACAGAAGCAGAAGCCAGGATAAAAGAACTGGAGAAGGGGCAGACACAGAAAGAAAAGGATAAAGCAGCTGCTGAGAAGGTGGTTGCGGCAATTAATGCACTTCCTTCTTCAGATGCATTAACTCTTGATCCGTATGTTCTGCAGCTTCTTGACCGCGTACAGGCAGAGTACAATGCTCTTACAGATGCGCAGAAGGCTCTGGTTACGAATTACAGTACGTTACAGTATCTGAGAAATCTGATCCCTGATCTGAAGGCTGCGGCTGCAGTTGTTGATAAGATCAAGGCGATCGGTGAGGTTACTTCCGATAATTATCTGAAGAAACAGGCTCTTGTAGTGGAAGCCAGAACGGCTTATGATGCCCTGACAGCAGATCAGAAGAAGCGTGTGACAAACTATGCAGAGCTTGAAAAAGCAGAACTGTTTATCAGCAGACAGAGTACAGATGAGAAGGTTGCTTATGTGATCTCCTTTATCGATGAACTGAATATCACTACTTCATCTTCAGGTGCTCTTTCTGACGGACCTCTGAGACTGACAGAGAAGAATAACAATGTTCCAACAGAGAAGATCTGGAATGACTGGAAGGCTTATGTGGTAAATGCAAGGGCATTGTATGATACGCTTGATGACCAGCAGAAAGCCCAGGTTACAAATACAGCTTCTCTGGAGAAAGCAGAAGGTTATATTTACCAGCTGAAAGCCGATGCGCTCAAGGCAATGCTTAAAGCACTCCCGGATGCGCAGACAGTACGAGGATATGAGGCACCTCAGCCGACTACAGTTCCATCAGCACAGGAGGCAGCTTCTGTTGAAGAGGAACAGGCGGTACCGGCACAGTCTGAGGGATCTGATTTCTCAGATGGAAGTGCGGACGCATTCAGCAGTGATGAAGTTGATGAGCAGGCAGCTGAGACAGTGGATATCCCTCAGGCAGAATCAGCTGAAGATACTGAAGATGTCCAGACAGATGTTGATTTCTCCTCTGATGAAGAAGTTCCGGCAGCAGGTGATACCTCTAAGCGTGAACTTACAGAAGCAGAGCTGAAACAGATTGCAGAAGCCAAGAATGCTTATGACAGATTAACAGAAACAGAAGAGAAGAAATTCAGAAGCGAGAACACCGCACTGGTTGAGAATATGGAGAAGCTTCTTGACATGGCACTGACTTATGAGAAAGGCCAGAGTGCATATCAGCAGTTCTTCGCAGATGAAGCAGCACAGATTTATGCAACAGTAAAAGATCACCCGGTAGACAGAGATTCCTACGCAGATGTTAAGGCTTTCCTTGACCGTTATGCTAAGGATTATCAGGGACAGGAAGATGCCATGGCAGGACTGAAAGTCAAAGTCGGCAGTCAGGAGATGACTTTTGCAGAGGTTATCGCAGCACTGACGGCACAGGCTGACAAGGCAGGTAAGGACATTTCAGATGCACAGCAGGCAGATGAGTGGATCAGCAATCTTCCGACTGCCGTTACCAAAGAGAACATTGCAAATGTAGAAGCAGAGCTTGCAGCACTTCAGAAGCTGATCGACGGCATGAGCGTGGAAGGCAAGTCCTACATGTGGAATGCGAAGCAGTTAGAGCTGATCAAGACGATCGTGGCAGATTACCACATTGAACTTGCGGGTAAACAGGGTGCATTTAAGGCAGATATGCCTGCAGATCTTCAGACAAAGGCAATCAACTATAAGACTGTCCAGATCAGCTGGAGCAGCGTGGATAACGCAGACGGATACATGGTATACCGCAGAACTGCAGACAGCGGATGGAAGAAGATCGCATCCCGGGTAACAGACATTTCCTATAAGGATCAGAAAGCAGTTACAGGAACAACCTATTATTATACTGTTAAGGCGTACTCTTACGCATGGGGCGAGATGACTGTAAGCAGCTATGACAAAGATGGTGTTGCAGGAAAAGCCAGACTTGGCAAAGTAAAGATTGCTACGGCAAATTCTGAAAGCTACAGTACGATCCGCGTAACATGGAATAAGGTTTCCGGTGCAAATGGCTATAAGGTATACCGTTCTACTTCAAAGGATGGCAAATATGCAGCCATTGGTTCTACTGCAAAGAACAGCGCAGTTACTTTCCTTGATAAGAAAGCAGTTACCGGTAAGACTTATTATTACAAAGTACGTGCTTACCGCAATGTAAGCGGAAAGAAAGTATACGGAAGCTATTCAGCAACAGAGAAAGCAAAGGCAGTACTTTCTGCTCCGACCCTGTCCGCAGGCTCAACTTCAAAGACAGCAGTGCTTGAATGGAGTAAGGTAAAGGGTGCCGATGGCTATCAGGTATATGCCAGCGATTCCCAAAATGGTACCTATACCCGCATAAAGATCACCAAAGGTACAGGTGCGACAGACGAGAGCCTCCTCACCGGAAAGACCCGTTACTATAAAGTACGTGCTTACAGAAAAGTAAACGGAAAAGCAGTTTATGGCTCTTTCTCAAAGATTAAAAAAGTAACTGTTAAATAATAAAATCAGTATGCAGTGTGTTATCAACACACTGCATACCCCAAAAGAAGATAAGAGAATGAAAAAAGCATTTATAATTATAATTTTATGTATGATTTTGCAAATTTTTACAGTTACTGTATATGCAAATGATAGCAATGTAAATATTGTAAGCGCTGATAATTATGAATCACGGGAATTTAATCAATGGAAGCGCGCTAAGTATAATTTTTCATTTAATGTATCTACCGAAAAGAAAACTATAAAGGCATTATGTAGTGCTGTGTTAACTGCAACTGGAACAGCAATTGGAGCGGGAATTTCTTCTTATGCGAGTGATTGTATAGAGGAACATTACAGTAAATTCAAAAAAAAGGGATATGGTACTTCAATTACAGCTATGTATGGTTCAAAATTGCGCGTGATTATATCAATATATTCAGATTCAGCAAGAACAAAATTAGTTTCTGAATATAAAATGTCTACAGATTCCTATCCTGTATAATTTATATATATGAATAAAATAAAAATATTTTTGCTGACTATTTCATTAATGTTTTTGGCGAGCCTGGCAGCTATATTTATATCAAGAGAATTTATATTCCACAATAAAATTTCAGATTTGAGCTGCCTGTTAAACATATGGAAAGATACTTATGGATGGAATTTTCTGATAAATGTAATAATCGCTCTGATAATTGCTGCAAAATTTGGAAAGAATGATACAAAAAAATAAGGCAGATGTCCTTTCTACCTGCTATATGACAGGGGGAGAGTCATCTGTCATTTTGTAATTTCAGGAATTGCGGGTGCTATTTTACCCGGATGTAATTTTTTAGATTAAAAACGCGGAGGAAACAAATGAATAAACAATGGATGGCACTGCTTCTCAGTACAGGAATTGCTGTGACCGCATGTCCTGTACCCGCAGCCCAGATGCCACCGGCTGAGCAGATACACGGGGAGGCAGAAGAAACTTCTGTCCCTGTACAGCATGATGATTCTGACGACAGAGAAACTGCGAATGAATTCCAGTCTGACACCGAACCATCTCAGTCAGAGACAGACGATGGCGCGGCCGGAAATGAAGAAGAAAATAATGAAGCCGGTGAAGAAAAGCTGGATATACCAGCCATGATTTCCTGTATTCAGGAAGCAGCGGCGCTCGAAGAAATTGATCTGTCCTCAGAAACGGTCTCGAAGTTCTTTCTTGCCAGTGACACCTATGACAGTCTGACAGAAGAGGAGCAGGCAGAAATTGATGCCGGAGTCAAAGAGACTCTTGAAACTGTCCGAAACCGTATTGCGGCACTGATTTCTTCTGACAGTGGAGTGACCGCCACGGGAAATCCCTGGTATGTGCAGACCCATGTGCAGGAGAACCCGGATCAGGAACAGACTATACAGGAGCTCTCCGAAGCATATCCGGGGACTCTTCCACAGCTTCTTTATGATATAAATATTTCCTATACGGATATCCGTACAGGAGAAAGCTATCAGCCAATGACGATGATCTCTCTGACATTTCCTGTCCCGGATGGATATGAGAGTCTGACGAAACCGAGGGTTCTTAGAAGTACCGGGGATTCGTTTATGGAACTGACCCCTCAGACGACAGAAGATAACCGCTTCTATCTGGACAGTGCCAGAACTTTAAACCATCTGATTATTGCTGACTTCCCCGCAGGACTTCAGGGAATCTCTCTTAACAGTAAATCCGTTAAGATCAACCGGGGGCAGAAATACACCCTGAAGGTGGTCCCGGTACCGGAATCGGTTACGGAAGAGTATACAGTGACATGGAAAAGCAGTGACACTTCTGTTGCGAAAGTAAGCAAAAAGGGAGTTGTCACAGCAGTAAAGAATGGCAAAGCTACGATTACCGCTTCTGTAACACAACATCCGGAAATGACGGCCTCCTGTAAGGTAACGGTCATGCAGGGAGCAAATGCCCTGAAGAAATCGGTCAGTCAGGTTATGGCAGAGACCAGCGCCTATATGCGTGCAACAGATACCAATCCTTCTGTTGGCAGCGAATGGTATGTGCTTGGACTGGCGAGAGGCGGTTTAAGCCTGAAGGAGAAATATTTCTCTACCTATTATAATCACACGGCAAATTATATCGAGGAAAAGAAGGGAATCCTTACCAATACTTCCAAATATACAGAGTATTCCAAGAGAATCCTGGTCCTGACCTCAGAGGGGAAGGATGCCCGCAATGTGGGTGGTTACAATCTATTTCAATATATCTCTGATTTCAGCCTTGTGAAGGAACAGGGATTAAACGGTCCGATCTGGGCACTCCTTGCCCTTAACTGCCACCCGGAATATTCTTTCCCGGAGAACCCGTCTGCGAAGGAGCAGAATTCGGAATCTGCGCTGGTGAATTTCCTGCTGCAGAGTGAACTCCCGGGTGGCGGATGGACGCTGATGGGAAGTAATGCGGATTCTGATATTACCGGCATGACACTGCAGGCGCTGGCACCGTATTATCATAAATCAGGTTATGAGAATGTGACTGCTGCCATTGACAGAGGGCTGAATAAATTGTCGGAAATGCAGAACGACAGCGGTGGATATTCCACGATGGGTGTGGAGACAGAGGAGTCCTGTGCACAGATCATCACGGCTTTATGCAGCCTTGGGATTGACCCGGAGACGGATTCGCGTTTCATCAAGGGCGGCCACTGGACAATAGAGAATCTTCTTTCCTATCATATCGATGGAAGTGGATTTATGCATGTAAAGGCGGGTGCCGGAAATAACGGCGGGGCGGCAGCAGGCACTCTGGACGGGATGGCTACGGAGCAGGGATATTACGCACTGGTTGCCTACCAGCGCCTGAAGGATGGCAAGACGAGCCTTTATGATATGTCAGATGTGAGTATCAAAAAAGGTGGCAAGGGAGATGGTTCCGGTACCGGTCTGAAAGAACCCACGCCGATTCCTACCCCGACGCCGGTTCCTGCCACAACACCGTCAGGCGGCAATACGAAAACGCCGGGTGGATCCGGGAAATCTCTGGGTGGTAAGTCTTCCGGCAGCAAAAGCTCCACGGGTTCCGAAAGCTCAGGAAAGGATAGTGGCTCCGGTTCAAAGGATTCTAAAAACAGTAAATCAAAGAACAGTAAGTCATCAAAGGATAAGAATTCCGGCGGCTGGGATTTCGAAGCAGAGCCTTATACAGAGTCGGAAGAGACTTCACAGATGGATACCGGTGAGGATGGATATCAGGAAACTGCCGGGGAGAGTGGAACCAGAAGTCTGACCTCAAAGAAGAAAGAATATGGTATGATCTTTGGTTTTGCGGCAGGCGGTGCTCTGGCGGGAGGACTGGCAGGCAGCGGCATTAAGGCCGGAGTGAGGGCTCTTATTAAGAAGCGGAGGAAGAAGAAATGAGGATAAAGAAAAAGGGACTTGCCCTGTGGCTTGCACTGTTTCTGGGGGTAAGTTCGCTCTCAGGCTGTGGCGGCGGGGATGACGGCATGACACAGCTTTCCGAAAAAGGAGCTGAGATCTTAAACAGCACGGAGGAAGATTCTGATACAGATGTGGAACCTTTGAAGCAGAAAACAAAGCTTCCTGAGGACGGAATCATCACCCAGGCACAGATGGAAACGATCGCCGGAAAGGACGAAAAGTATTATTTTACCGGAAAAACGGACAGCGGGATCAGTTATAAATGGACTTACAATGGAAGCCAGATTCAGAATCCGGTGGAGCAAAAACTTCTGGTACAGTGCAGTGAAGATGGAACAGAAGAGGTAAAGAAGCTTGCCAATGATGCGCCTTATGCGTTGAAAGTCACACTGGAGAAGATGAATCTGGCAGCGCCTGCGAAGCTGACCCTGAATCTGAAAGAAAAATGGGACGCGGATAAGGTTCTTTACTGTCTGGAAGAAGATGGAAAGCTTTATCAGCTTGATACTGCAAAGATTACTACCAGAGAAACCGGAAAGAAAAAAACAGAGCGCACAACACTTACCTTTAACGTGACTAAGACAGGAGGAGATTTCTATCTGATCGGCGGTTCTACCACAGGTGAATCTACGGATGAATCCGATGACAAATCCAAGGGCACTGCTGATAATAAGGATACACAAAACGGTGAAAATTCCACTGGAAGTTCTGGCGGTCAGTCCAGCACAGATGGAAATACCAGTTCCGGACAGACAGACTCTTCCGGCGATGGAACAGGCAATACAGACACTTCCGGTGGCGATGACAGCTCAGATACAGCCATGACCTGTACTTTCTCTATCGAGTGTTCTACGATCCTGAATAACTGGGATGATCTGAAAGAGTCCAAGGCAGAATTTGTGCCTGCGGACGGCTGGATCCTGTATCCTTCGGAGGTGGAGTTCTATGAGGGGGAGACGGTATTTGATGTGCTGAAGCGTGTATGTAATCAGGCCGGTATTCAGATGGAGTCGGAGTGGACACCTATGTATAACAGTTATTATGTATCCGGTATCAATAACCTGTATGAGTTTGACTGTGGCAAGGATTCCGGATGGATGTACTGTGTCAACGGCTGGTATCCGAATTATGGCTGCTCGAAATATACGCTGGAGGACGGCGATACGGTAGAATGGCGTTATACCTGCAATCTTGGCAGGGATGTGGGGGATCAGTATTATGACTGATGCTTTTTCCAGGTGCCATCCTGTTTTAAATTTCTTTTATTTTGCCGTGGTGCTGGGGTTTACCATGTTTATCCAGCACCCGGTTTACCTGGCAGTCTCTTTTGTGGCTGCCACAGCTTACTCCATGTGGCTTAACGGAGTAAAGAAGGTTCTGAAGATCAATTTTCTTCTGACGCTACCGAGTCTCCTTATCGTGGCACTCTTAAACCCGATGTTTAACCATTACGGAGTCACACCGCTTCTTTATATAGAAAGCAGCGGAAACTGGGTTACGCTGGAGGCAATGGTATATGGAATCGTTCTGGGATGTGTACTTTTTATTATGATTTTGTGGTTCTCCTGCTATAACCAGATCATGACAAGTGATAAATTTATCTATCTTTTTGGCAGGATTATCCCTGCGATGTCTCTGATGCTGTCTATGGCGCTTCGGTTTGTGCCTCACTTTATGGCCCAGCTGAAGGTGATCCGCAATGGACAGAAATGCGTGGGGATGGATGTGAGCAATGGCAAATGGTTTAAGAAGATCCGTTATGCGTTAAATATGGTGTCCATTCTTGTCACATGGGCACTGGAAAATGCGATTGAGACGGCTGATTCCATGAAAAGCCGTGGCTATGGGTTAAGAGGACGTACGGCTTTTTCTATTTACCGTTTTAACAGAAGGGATAAACTACTGGGAACTATGCTTGTCGGGCTTTGTGTGATTTTCGGATATGGATGTTACCGGGGAGCTGCTTTTGCACAGTACAATCCCAGAATCCTGCTTGCCGGTTTTACTGTTTTCGGAAGGGTTCCGAAGCAGTCGTGCAGTCCGCTGCTGGCTGCTGTCACATTTGTCAGCTTTGGTGTGTTCTGTTTTCTGCCGCTGATTCTGGATCTGTGTGAGGAATCTGCCATGAAGAAAAGCAGAAGCCACGTACAGGGAGAGATGGCAGTGACCTACAGAAAGATTTATGAAGATATGGAAGGAGAAGCGAGATGAAGATAATAGAAGTGAGAGATTTTTCCTTCCGTTATGCGAATGGCAGCAGGGAGTCACTGTCTCATGTGTCACTGGATGTGGAGGAGGGTACCTTTAATGTGCTGTGCGGTAAGAGTGGCTGTGGCAAGAGTACGCTGCTTCGCCAGCTGAAGTCGGATCTGGCTCCTTTTGGCAGCAGTTCCGGGAAAATCTGTTATTATGGGCGGGATTTAAAGGAAGTCGGCCACCGGCAGCAGAGCCAGGAAATCGGCTATGTACTGCAAAATCCTGAAAATCAGATCGTGACAGATAAGGTGTGGCATGAGCTTGCGTTCGGTCTGGAAAGTCTGGGATATGATACGCCTACGATCCGTCTGAGAGTGGCAGAGATGGCGAGCTATTTCGGGATTCATCAGTGGTTTTATAAGAATGTCTCGGAGCTGTCCGGAGGGCAGAAGCAGCTTTTAAACCTGGCGGCGATCATGGCTATGCACCCGAAACTTCTGATTCTGGATGAACCGACTTCTCAGCTTGATCCGATCGCGGCTTCTGATTTTCTGGAAACGGTGAGAAAGATTAACCGGGATATCGGCACTACCATAATTCTGACGGAGCACCGGCTGCAAGATGTCATCCCATGGGCGGACAGGGTATATGTGATGGATAAGGGCAGTCTGCTCACGCAGGGGGCACCACGGGAAATCGGTGAGTTTCTGAAGAGGGAACATCATGGAATGTTTCTGTCCATGCCGGTTCCCATGCAGGTCTATGCAGAGGTAGAAAATAATCTGCCATGTCCGCTGACTGTAAGAGAGGGAAGGAACTGGATCACACAGGTGATGGCAGCAGCTTCTGATACAGTTTCTGTTTGTGAAGGAAGTTATTTTTGTAAAAATAAACAAAAACTGCAAAAAAAGCTGAATACAGTCAGAGATAAACTGCTGCCTGGTTCCAAAAGCTCTATGCCACCGGCTATTGAGGTAAAGGATGTGTGGTTTCGTTATGAAAAAGACGGAAAGGATGTTGTGCAGGATCTGAACCTGGAAGTAAAGCAGGGAGAATTTTATGCGCTTGTCGGTGGAAACGGAACGGGGAAAAGTACGACTTTATCGCTGATCAGTCGTGTCCGTGCTCCCTACAGAGGCAAGATTCTCCTGAATGGGATTGATATCCGCAGGTATACGGATACCCAGCTTTACAGAGGGTATCTGGGTGTGCTGCCACAGAATCCCCAGAGCATGTTTATCAAGAAGACAGTCCGGGAGGATCTGTATTCTATCATCGGTGGGGCAAAGGAGAAGAAATCTTCCGAATACACTGCCAATATGAGGAAGGCAGAGGCAATCGAGGGAATCGTAAGTCTGACCAGACTGGAAGGACTGCTTGACCGTCATCCGTATGATTTAAGCGGTGGAGAACAGCAGCGTCTTGCACTGGCTAAGGTTCTGCTGTTGCAGCCGAGGCTTCTTCTGATGGATGAACCAACGAAGGGGCTGGATGCAGAATATAAACAGGAACTGGGAGACATTTTAAAGAAGCTCAAAGCTCACGGGATCACTATCTTTATGATCTCGCATGATGTGGAGTTTGTCGCAGAATATGCAGACAGGGTCGGCCTGTTCTTTCAGGGAAATGTGGTGACGTGTAAGAGTGCAAGGGATTTCTTTGCGGGAAACAGCTTTTATACGACTGCTGCCAATCGCATGGCAAGGCATTATTTTCCTGATGCTGTTACCGGAAAGGAGGTGGCTGCGTGCTTGAAGGCAAGGCTTTAGACCAGTTTATGGACCGTTTCTTCGGGGATTCCTGTGCACAGAGCCTGCCCGGGGAAGAGGAATCCGGACAGGAATTAGAGGAATATGAACTGAAAGAGGATGGAATCATTATCCAGCCGATCCATAAAGGAAAGATTGAGAAGCGTACCTGGATTGGTCTGATTATGTTTCTGGCTTTTGTTCCGCTGGTGCTTTTTATCCTGGTTCATAAGTTTCATGGTAAGCATGATGTAGTGATCAGTCTTTTAATACTTGCCTATGCCACGATCCCGTTCTTTATGGTATTTGAGGGCCGGCATCCACAGGCAAGAGAGATTATGGTCATTGCCGTAATGGCGGCTCTTGGGGTCGCAGGCAGGAGTGCTTTCTTTATGATCGGAAGCTTTAAGCCGATTGCGGCCATCGTGATCATTACCGGGGTTTCCTTAGGTGGTGAGGCGGGGTTTCTGTGTGCCTGTCTGATCATGATGATCTCAAATATGTTTTTCGGGCAGGGACCGTGGACACCCTGGCAGATGTTTTCCTATGGAATGATCGGATATCTGGCAGGAATCCTTTTTCAGAAAGGGATTCTCAAAGCCAGGAAGGTGGATCTGTGTATTTACGGATTCTTAAGTGTGTTTCTGATCTTCGGCGGGATCATGAATCCGGCATCTATTCTGATGGCATACGGATACATCACAAAGAAGAGCCTGATCGCGTTTTATATCTCAGGTGCACCGGTAGATCTGGTGCAGGCAACTTCTACGGTAATCTTCCTGTGGATCCTAAGCAGGCCTCTGCTGGAGAAACTGGAGAGAGTAAAAAGAAAATACGGGCTGCTGCAGCGGCCCGAAAATAAGGAGGAAAATGAATATGACAAAGAATAAGCTATGGCAGGCCATTAAGGGGCTGACTCTTGCAGCCGGAATGGCAGTGGGGATTTTTGCGCTGGGACAGACCGATGTTCTGGCAGATACCCTGACGCTGACTGTGGAGAAGAACACGATCGGCCAGGGTATGATCCTGGATCCTGTACAGGTGGAATTTGCGAAAGGAGAAACCTGTGCAGATGTTCTGCTCCGCGGGTTAAGTGAGAACGGGATTACGCCGCTTTATGACACAAATACAAGTTATGGTTTCTACTTAAGGGGAATTGCCAACTGTGACAGTGGAAGCCTGAATCCACCGGCATGTATCCAGAAGGTTCTCTCCGAGACTTCCACCTGGACCGGTGATGCCTATAAGCTTACTGATAACAAATATGCACCGGATCTGACAGAATTTTCCTACTGCTCCGCATCCGGATGGACGTATACTCTGGATAATGTATTTATGGGTGTCGGAATGGGTGCGAGTCATCCGTCAGACGGAAGTGTCCTGCGTGTTATGTTTGCCCTTTGCGGTGGTACGGACATTACAGGATGTGACCCGTATAATAATAACAGGCAGATTTTTGAGGCGGCAGATAAGAGCGAGCTTATCCGCATGATGGGAAAGGCAAATGCAGAGCGTTCCAGATGGTCCCAGGTCAGCGGATTCTCCGGTGCATATGCCGAAGCGGACAGTGCGCTGACTACGCTGGATGCGTCTGCAAACAGAGTTTATGAAGCGGTTCAGCTGCTTAAAAGTATTGAGTCAAAGCTTCCGGTAGCACCGAAGCTGATCAGCTTAAATGCTTCTGATCTGACTCTTACAAAGGGAGACAGCTATACACTGACTTATACGATTGTTCCGTCTGATGCGGTGGGAACTGTAAGCTGGACTTCTTCCAACAATTCTGTTGCAAGTGTAAACGGTGGTGTGGTAACAGCAGTGGGAGAAGGTTCTGCGGTGATTACTGCGAGAGTTTCCGGAAGTGTCTATGCGACCTGCAATATTTCCGTTTCTTCCAGACCGGTCAGTGTGACAGGGGTGAGTATTTCTCCGTCCAGCCTGAATCTCTCAACGAAAAGCGGTTCCAGGACACTGGATTACACGATCACGCCAAACGGCGCAAAACCGTCCTCTTTGTACTGGGAATCTTCCAACTCTTCTGTAGTAACCGTAGATGGCTCCGGCAAGGTAACTCCTGTGGGTGCCGGTTCTGCAGATATTACACTGACTACGGACAATGGAACGAAAGGCACCTGCCACGTGACTGTTACAGCACCGGCACAGAGCATTGCTTTGAGTGACAAAACGCTGACTCTGGCAATTGATCAGGGAACCTATACCCTGACCTGGACATTCAGTCCGAAGGGAAGCGGCGGGGAACTGGTATGGACCTCTGATAATGCAGGCGTTGCCAAAGTAGACCAGAAGGGTGTTATCACACCTGTTTCTGTAGGAGAAACCGATATCCGTGTAAAAACAGATCAGAATGTAACCGCAGTGTGCCATGTAGTTGTAAAGGGTACTGCGAAAGACCTCTTTGCAGCAGGAATGCCAGAGATCACAACCTGCAAGGCGGCAGGAAATACAGTTCTTCTTACTTGGAATAAATATGAAAATGCAGATTCTTACATTATTTTAAGACGTAAGATGGGTGAAAGCAAATTCGCAAAGATTGCTACGGTCAAAGACCTCTCCTATACAGATACAGCGGTTTCTCCGTCAACTCCTTATTATTACAGTGTACAGGCTGTTTCCACCAAATGGGGCGGTGCTATTAAAAGCAGTTATGACAAAAACTTCTCTGCAACAACCAATGGAATTGCACCGACACCAACTCCGGCACAGACAGTAAAACCGAAAACCCCGGCTGTCACAGTAACTGCCGGTAAGAAACAGGCTACACTGAAATGGAAAAAGGTAAGCGGTGCCAAAGGGTATGTAGTATACCGTGCCACATCCAAATCCGGTAAATATAAGGCAGTATCAACGATTAAAAAGGGAAGCACTGTTTCTTATATAAATAAGAAGCTTACGTCTAAGAAAACATACTATTACAAGGTGCGGGCATATCGTACCGAAAACGGTAAAAGAATATACAGCAGCTATTCTAAAGCAAAGAGCGCTAAGATCAAATAATATAAATTCACACAAGTCCAGTGTGTTAGAAAGCATATTGCTGTGAACAGAAACGATGTTAGAGCGTGTTTGAAAAATTAAAAATATAGGATTGTGCTATTTAAGAAAATATGTTATATAATACAATATATAGAGAGTTAATTCTCTATTCGCATGATGAGATGAGTGACGGTTCTGACTCATCGGTAAAATAAATATAACCGAGAGATGAGATGAGTGACGGTTCTGACTCATCGGTAAAATAAAATATGACCGAGCGAAGAGTATAACGAGAGGGAGTTCATTTTCCCTCTCGTTTATATGTATATAAGGAGAAGAAAATTGGAAATTGACTATGCTGTTTATAGCCTTTCAGATGAATTTTACGAGAAATATCCGAATCCGCCATATAAAGAACTTTTAAAGAAAAAGGAAAGAAGATATGCTTGTTTACTTATTCAAAGTCATTATGGATATTTTATATGCATTCCATATAGAACAGAGATTTCCCATAAATATGCATATCACTTTCGCAAATCGTCTCGTTCGCAAAAACATAGATCAGGACTTGATTATACTAAAATTGCTATTATAAAAGATATTTCGTAACTATTCAGCAGTCTACTATCCCGCGAGGTGTTTTGGCATGAACATGCCAAAATCCCGCAAGCAGGATTCTTTCTTGTGGATTTTGACTCGTAACTGTGAAGGTACTGAACAGTTACAAAAGGAGAATAATACAATGGTTCCAATCGCACATATAGAAAATAATTTTCCAACCAAATTCGGTATTCCCAGGCAGAGTGGCCGTGTAGGGGCACTTAAAGCGAGAATTGTATTTGAGCCGGAATATCGTAATGCGGATGCCTGCCGTGGTCTGGAGGAGTTTAGTCATATCTGGCTGATCTGGGAGTTCTCGGAGGCAAAGAGAACAAAGTGGTCACCGACTGTCCGCCCGCCCAGGCTTGGGGGAAATGTGAGAAAAGGAGTTTTTGCCACAAGATCTCCCTTTCGTCCCAATTCCATTGGATTATCCTGTGTGAAGCTTGAGAAAGTAGCTCTGGATGAGCCGGACAGCCCTGTACTCTATGTAGAAGGTGCAGATCTGATGAATGGAACACCGATTTTCGATATTAAACCATATATTCCTTATGCGGATTGCCATCCGGAAGCAACAGGAAGTTTTACCGAATATTCCAAAGATCATCATCTGAAGGTAGAATTTCCCAAGGAGCTTCTGGAAAGAATACCCGGGGAAAGCAGAGAGGCTCTGATCGCAGTGCTTGCAGATGATCCCCGTCCTGCTTACCAGAATGATCCGGAACGGTCTTACGGAATGCCTTTTGGAGAGAAGGACATTCATTTTCGTGTGGAGGGAGATATCCTTCGTGTTTATAATGTGACAGAATTTGTAAAAAAACAGCAGGAATCTTCGGCAGATTGTGGAAAATAACCATTTTCGGATATTTCTGTAAGAAAGGCTTGCAAAATTGGCGTTTATTCAATACAATATTAAACAGACTTTATGTTGGTAGAGTGACAAAGACTGATGGGAGATCGGTCTGAAAATATTTAGTGACATATGAGGAGCAGGAAAAATGAAGAAAATTGTTAAATTCGGAGGAAGTTCTCTGGCAAATGCAGAACAGTTTCAGAAAGTAGGGGAGATCATCAGAAGTGATGAGAGCAGACGTTATGTGGTTCCGTCCGCTCCCGGAAAGAGATTTGACGGAGATACAAAGGTTACAGATTTACTTTATAAATGTTATAATACTGCAGTTGAAGGGGAAGATTTCATCCCGATTCTGCAGGAGATCAAGGGAAGATATTATGAGATTATCCGCGGACTGAACCTTGATCTTTCTCTGGAAGATGAATTTGCTCAGATCGAAGCTGATTTCAAGGCACAGGCAGGCACAGACTATGCAGCATCCAGAGGAGAATTTCTCAATGGTAAGGTAATGGCAGCATATCTGGGTTATGAATTTGTAGATGCCGCAGATGTGATCCGTTTTGATAAGAACGGAAATCTGGATGCCGAGAAGACAGACAGACTTCTGTCCAAAAAGCTGGCAAAATGTGAGCGTGCCGTTATCCCTGGATTTTATGGCGCTGGTGAAGATGGAAAAGTTAAAACTTTCTCCAGAGGAGGTTCTGATGTAACCGGTTCTCTTGTGGCGAAGGCTATCAAGGCAGATCTTTATGAAAACTGGACAGATGTTTCCGGTTTCCTGGTAACAGACCCACGTATTGTTAAAAATCCGGAAGTGATCGAGAGCATTACCTACAGAGAACTCAGAGAGCTTTCTTATATGGGTGCAACCGTTCTTCATGAAGATGCGATCTTCCCGGTTCGTAAAGAGGGAATTCCGATCAATATCAAAAACACAAACAGACCGGAAGACAAGGGTACTTTTATTGTTGAGAGTACATGCAAGAAACCGAAATTTACAATCACAGGTATTGCAGGTAAGAAGGGATTCTGTTCTATCAATATTGAAAAATCCATGATGAACAGTGAGGTTGGTTTCGGACGTAAGGTACTTCAGGTATTTGAAGATCAGGGAATCAGTTTTGAGCATGTTCCATCAGGAATCGATACAATGACTGTATATGTACATCAGGATGAATTCGAAGAAAAGGAACAGCAGGTAATTGCCGGAATTCATCGTGCAGTACAGCCGGATTTCGTAGAAATGGAATCTGATCTTGCGCTGATCGCTGTTGTAGGACGTGGTATGAAATCCACCAGAGGTACAGCAGGAAGAATCTTCTCAGCACTTGCTCATGCAAATGTAAATGTGAAGATGATCGACCAGGGTTCCAGTGAGCTGAATATCATTATCGGTGTGGAGAACAGAGATTTTGAGACTGCAGTAAAGGCAATTTATGATATCTTTGTAATTACCCAGATCTAATTGAGAATTGCAGGAGCTTCTTCACAGCGGAGCAATTTGTGGATATGATGTTTACCAATTATAGGATAAACAAAATAATGGACCGTCAGAAATCAGCATAGAGATTTCTGGCGGTTTTTTATATTATAGGAAATTACTCCGTAATGTTCCTATAACATAAAAAAGCCCTCCGGGCAGGATCGCACTGCGACGGAGCGGAATTATGTCGCTGAAGCGACCTGTTGCAGGCGGAGAATCCTGCAAGCAGGATTCTTTCTTGAATTCAGGAGTTTTTACATGATGATGAATTCTGTGTTATAATGAACGGACGATGTTGGGTAACTATTTGATAGCTATTGTTGCGTGAGGTGTTTTGATATGGATAAGCCGGTGGTTCGTATTTCCGTCAGAAATCTGGTGGAGTTTATATTAAGAAGCGGGGATCTTGACAACCGGGGAGGATCTTCTGACAGAGAAGCAATGCAGAAGGGCAGCAGACTGCACAGAAAAATACAGGGCAGGATGGGAAGCCATTACAGAGCGGAGGTCTCTCTTAAATATAAAACAGAATATGAAGATGTAAGTATCCAGGTAGAGGGCAGGGCTGACGGAATCTTCACAGAAGATGGACAGTATTGGATCGATGAGATCAAGGGTGTTTATGCAGATGTCAGTCAGTTGGAGAAGCCTGTGGAGGTTCACCGTGCACAGGCAATGTGTTATGCCTGGATCTACGCACAGGAGCAAAAACCGGAGAAGATCGGAGTGCAGATGACATATGGGAATCTGGACACAGAGGAGCTTAAGTTTTTCAGAGAAGAATATACGCTGAAAGAACTCGGACTGTGGTACCAGAATCTTTTGGACAGGTATCATAAATGGATCGCATACCAGCTTGCATGGAAAAAAGAACGGAATGTGTCCATGAGTGATCTGGAGTTCCCTTTTGAATATCGTGAGGGACAGCGAAAAATCGTATCCGGTGTATATCACACTATATCCACAGAAAGACAGATTTTTGTCCAGGCACCTACAGGAGTAGGAAAGACCATGTCCACGATCTTTCCGGCAGTGAGAGCAGTTGGTGCAGGACTGGGGGAAAATATTTTCTATCTTACAGCAAAGACCATTACCAGGACTGTGGCTGAAGAAGCTTTCTCCATATTAAAGGAGCATGGACTGAAATTTAAAGTGATTACCATTACCGCGAAGGAAAAGCTGTGCTTCTGTGATAAAACAGAATGCAATCCTGAGAACTGTCTGTGGGCGAGAGGACATCTGGACAGAGTGAATGATGCTGTTTTTGAACTGTGGACCACGCAGGACAGCTATGACAGGGATACTCTGCTGGAATATGCGAAGAAATGGCAGGTGTGTCCCTTTGAAATGTGCCTGGATCTGGCAGTCTGGGTGGACGCTGTGATCTGTGATTATAATTATGTATTTGATCCCAATGTTTATCTGAAAAGATTTTTCGGGGAGGGTACTTCCGGAGAATACATTTTTCTGATCGATGAAGCTCACAATCTGGTGGACAGAGGAAGGGAAATGTACAGTGCCTATGTGGACAGAGCGGATGTACTGGAGGCGAAGAAGCTGGCTGCTGATTACAGCAAAGGTCTGGTGCGAGCACTGGAAAAAGTGAATCGACAGCTTCGAACTCTGGAAAAGGAGTGTACAGAGTACAAAATCCTTCCAAATCCCGGAGCGGTTTCCCTGGGAATGCTTCAGGTGATGGGGGAGATGGACAAGCTTCTGGAGGAACTTCATGGAAAGGAACTTCCGGAGCAGCTGCTGGAATTTTACTTCTGTGTGAGAGACTTCCTGAACATTGATGAACTTCTGGATGAAAATTATGTGGTTTATACAGAAATGGGAGAAGGGGGAAAGGTGATTTTGCGGCTTTTCTGTGTAAATCCTGCAGCAAATATTCATAGATGTCTGGAAAAGGGAAAAAGTGCGGTGTTCTTTTCTGCGACTCTGCTTCCCATGGATTATTACCGTGCACTTTTAAGCACCAGAAAGGATGACTATGGGATTTATGTGACTTCTCCTTTCAGGCAGGAGAACAGGTGCATTCTCACAGGACGGGATGTGAGCAGCAGGTATACCAGAAGAGGATATGAGGAATATCACAGGATCGCATCTTACATTGCCAGAACTGTATGGACAAGAAAAGGAAATTATATGGTATTCTTTCCTTCTTATAAATTTATGGAAGATGTTCTGGAGGTGTATGAGAATGAGTTTTCAGCGGAATGGGTTCGCTGTATTTCGCAGACATCGGGGATGAATGAGAGGGAGAAAGAGGAATTTCTGGAGGAATTTTCTGCATCAGAGGGAACGCTGGTAGGATTTTGCGTGATGGGCGGGATTTTTTCAGAGGGGATTGATCTGATGGGAGAGAAGCTGATCGGAGCAATCATCATAGGGACTGGTCTTCCTCAGATTGGAACAGAAAGGGAGATCCTCAGGCAGTATTATGATAAAAAGGGTGTGAATGGATTTGATTATGCATACAGATATCCGGGGATGAATAAGGTGCTGCAGTCAGCCGGGCGTGTGATCAGAACCCAGGAGGACACAGGGATCATACTTCTGCTGGACGAGAGATTTGCAGGGAAAGATTACAGGAATCTGTTTCCTGCTGAGTGGTCTGACAGGGGAAACTGTACTTTAAATACTGTGGAAGAACAGCTGGGAAGCTTCTGGAACAGGATCAGAGAAAAGAACTGAACACTGATACTGAGATTCTGGTCTTTGCTGGAAAAAAGATAAAAATCTTGCTATCCTGAATAAAACAATATATACTTTGCTTACTGTGAATGGGATGTGAAAAGAAACCGTAAAAGGAGTTTTGCATGAGAAAAAATAGACAAACAGCGAAATATCATATTAAAAGTTATATCATAGCCGGAAGTCTGGCCGGAGCCATTTCCATGGCACTGGTTTTGCCGGTTCCTGTTATGGCTGCACAGCAGAGTCTTGCATCTGTCACCGGGCAGGCACAGATTCAGCCAATGGGAGATGGAAGCGGGAAATATATGATGAAGAGTGACGGATTTTACTGTCTGGATGTGAACGGTGCCGGAAGTACCCAGGCAGAGATCCATTATTTTCAGGATTATGAAATAGACGGAACTGTATTTGACGGATATTATTATCATGATACAGATGGGAAATTCAAAGCCTGCAGTCCTCATATAGAGCATCTGAAAGGTGTTGCAGTGTTTGGGGATAAGACAGATGAGGAAACTGATACACAGAATGCCCAGGAGGCAGAGAAATTTGACGGATATTACTTTGTGAACAATCTGGGGCGTCTGTCAGCAGCACCGCAGGTAAGGTATATTGACAATCTGGCAATAGACGGGATTACTCTGAACGGATATTATTATTTTGATGAAAATGGCAGACTGGTAACCGAGCCAGGTATCCATTCACTTGAGATGGACTGTTATGAAATGAATTTTGACGGAAGCTATTATTTTGGCGGTACAAATGGCGCCCTGCTTCAGGAAAGCACAGTGACGGATGATGGTTTTATTGTGGATGATACGGGAAAGATCGTGAATATGGATGATCTTGGGATGGATAATCTGAAGCCTCAGCTTGAGAAGATGCTGTCCGGATATCAGGGAACCTGGAGTGTTTATGTGAAAGACCTTAATGAAGAAAAGGAAATCCTGATCAATGATACTTCCCTTTATTCTGCAAGTCTGATCAAAGCCTTTGTAATGGCAAAGACCTATGAGGATATGGAGCAGGTAAAGGCAGATGAGGCAAAGAAATTAAATACTGCAGATACAAAAACTGTAGATGTAAAATTAAATGACCTGCTGTGGAATATGATCACAGTCAGTGACAATGAATCCTGCAATGAACTGGTGAAGCTTCAGACAGATTCCCTTGATTTCAAAAAAGGTGCGGAGGATATTAACAAATATCTGGAAAAAGAGGGCTATACAGAGACAAGTGTGCAGCACACCCTCCATCCTGCAGCATCCGCACAGGAGAGTCTGGGTGGCAGAAACATGACTTCTGTAAAAGATTGCGGCACTCTGCTTGAAGAAATCTACAAGGGGGAATGTGTCAGCAAAGAGGCGTCAGAAGAAATGTTAAATCTTCTGTCAAATCAGGAAAACACCTGGAAAATCCCCCAGGGACTTCCGGATGGAATAAAATCTGCCAACAAGACCGGCGAGACAGACCAGGATCAGCACGATATCGCAATTGTCTATGGCGAAAAGACAACTTATATCCTATGTGTGATGTCTGAAAACTGCCCGGAGAGTACGGCGGTGACGAACATACAGAATATTTCAAAGATTGTATATAATTATTTGAACCTGTAGCTGCCAGACCTGCGCGGAATGATTGATTTTTACAGGAAAATCATGTATAATACCAACGAACTATGCCTATAGAAAAAAGTTTAACCGAATCAGGCTGTGAAACAACTATTTAACCGAATAAACTGCGGAGCAGTTATTCGGTTATGAGCAAGTAACGAAGTGGATTGCGAATATCCGCTTGATCTATGAGCAGATAGTCAAACGGATGATTTTATCCGCTTGATTCAGGAAAGTCAGGAGGAAGAATTTAAATGCGAGTTGATGCGGACGATTTTGCCCGACCTTGCAGCTGCGGCAGGGAACACCAGATTGCAGTGAAAGAGATTTTGATAGAAGCCGGAGCTGTAGAGAAGCTTGAAGAAGAGATGTCAGAGGGAATGCTCAGAGAGTACATATCCCCACTGGTCATCTGCGATACCAATACCTATGCGGCAACAGAAGAACTTATGGAGGATATCTATGACAGGTGTCAGGTACTTGTTCTGGATGCAGAGGGACTTCAGGCAGACCGGCATGCAATAAAAATTGTGGAGAACAACATGGAAGAGGACATTGACCTGATCCTTGCAGTAGGAGCAGGCACGATCCATGATATCAGCCGTTATATTGCACATAATTACAAAGTACCTTTCATTTCAGTGCCTACCGCAGCAAGTGGAGATGGATTTGTAACAACAGTAGCAGCAATGACCCTGGATGGAGTAAAGAAGACTGTGCCTTCAGTAGCTCCGATCTGTGTATATGCAGATACAGATATTTTTTCAAAAGCACCACAGCGCCTGACTGCAGCCGGGATTTCAGACCTGATGGCGAAATACATCTGTCTTGCAGACTGGAAGATCGCGAACCTGGTCACCGGAGAGTATTTTTGCCGCGAAACTGTAAAGCTGGAAGAGAAAGCGTTAAAAACTGTGAAATCTTCGATTCAGGATATTACAGAGGGAGAGGAAGATGAATGCGAACAGCTTATGTATGCATTGATTCTTTCCGGACTTGCAATGCAGATGATTGGTAATTCAAGGCCTGCGTCCTGTGCAGAGCACCAGGTCACACATCTGTGGGATATGGAAGTGATCAATGGTCCGCTGGATGCACTCCACGGAGAGAAGGTTTCTGTAGCAGCACTTCTTGTACTGGAAGAATACAAGCGTATCGCTGCAGCCATCACACAGGGAAGATGTCACGCAAAACCCTATGAGAATGAGGACGAGGAGCTTCTGAAAGAAACCTTCGGAAAGAAAGGGGTTCTGGAGGAGATAAAGAAAGAAAATGAGCCGGAACTGCTGGAGTCCATTTCTCCGAAACATCTGGAAGAGTGTCTGGATGGGATCGCAGAGATCATTGACGAACTTCCCAATGAGCAGGATATGTTTCATCTGCTGGAGAAAGCAGGATGTGCGAAGACAGTCTATGATATCGGACTTGATGAAGCAGCTGTTCTGCCAAGCCTCCGACTTGCTCCTTATACAAGGAGAAGATTAAGTTTATTGAGAATCAGCAAAATGCTGGAAATCAGAGGAGAATAATATGATGCGTGTTGGAATGGGATATGATGTACACAGACTGACCGAAGACAGAGATCTGATCCTGGGTGGTGTGAAGATAGACTGGGAAAAAGGTCTCCTGGGACATTCAGATGCAGATGTACTGATTCATGCAGTTATGGATGCACTTCTGGGAGCTGCTGCACTGGGCGATATCGGAAAACATTTTCCGGATACAGACCCTGCATATAAAGGAATTTCCAGTATTCTGCTGCTGGAACATGTGACGAAGCTTTTGAGAGAGCACCATTATGAGATCGGAAATATAGATGCAACGATCATTGCACAGAAACCAAAGATGGCACCTCATATTCCACAGATGAGAGCCAATATGGCAAAAGCAATGGGAATCAATGAGTCTCAGCTGAACATTAAGGCCACTACAGAGGAAAAACTGGGATTTACGGGAAGAGAAGAAGGAATTGCATCTCAGGCAATCTGTCTTCTTAATGAAAGAAAAGAGAGTTAATGATAGAGAAAACTGGAGGAATAAAACATGAAACTTTTTAACACACTGACACGTAGAAAAGAAGAATTCGTACCTCTTGAAGAGGGAAAAGTTCGTATGTATGTCTGCGGTCCGACTGTATACAACCTGATCCATATCGGAAATGCACGTCCGATGATCATCTTCGATACCGTACGCCGATATATGGAATACAAAGGATATGAAGTAAACTATGTTTCCAATTTTACAGACGTAGATGACAAGATCATCAAGAAAGCAATCGAAGAGGGCGTAAGCGCACAGGAAATTTCCGAGCGTTATATTGCAGAGTGTAAGAAAGATATGGATGGCATGAATGTAAAACCTGCCACAACCAATCCACAGGCAACACAGGAAATCGACGGAATGATCAGTATGATCCGGACTCTGGTTGATAAGGGATATGCTTATCCGGCAGCAGACGGTACTGTTTATTTCAGAGTTAAGAAGTTCAAAGAATATGGCAAACTTTCGCACAAGAACCTGGATGATCTGCAGTCCGGCTTCCGTTCTCTGCAGGTATCCGGTGAAGACCAGAAAGAAGATCCACTGGATTTTGTTCTCTGGAAACCGAAGAAAGAGGGAGAACCATCCTGGCCTTCACCATGGTGTGACGGACGTCCGGGATGGCATATTGAGTGTTCTGTTATGGCGAAAAAATACCTTGGTGATGAGATTGATATCCATGCAGGCGGAGAAGACCTGATCTTTCCTCACCATGAGAACGAGATCGCACAGAGTGAATGCTGCAACGACAAAATCTTTGCAAAATACTGGATGCACAATGCATTCTTAAATATTGATAACAGAAAAATGTCCAAGTCTCTTGGAAACTTCCGTACTGTTCGTGAAATCAGTGAACAGTATGACCTGCAGGTGCTTCGTTTCTTCATGCTGAACGCACATTACAGAAGTCCGCTGAATTTCAGCGCAGATCTGATGGAAGCTGCAAAGAATGCATTAGAACGTATCACAGATGCAGCAGCAAACTTAAAGGACAGAAAAGCAGCAGCACAGACAGAAACTGCAACAGATGCAGAGAAAGAACTGCTTGCACAGGCACAGGAATTCGTAAAGAAATTTGAAGAAGCTATGGATGATGATTTCAACACAGCAGATGCACTGGCAGCAATTTTTGAACTGGTTAAATTTGCAAATACAAATGTATCAGAGGCAAGTTCCGCAGAATTTGCAGGAGCACTTCTTGACACAATGGTGAAATTATGCGATGTACTTGGTCTGAAGGCTGTGAAAACAGAAGAAATCCTTGATAAAGAAATCGAAGACCTGATCGCAGAGCGTCAGGAAGCAAGAAAAGCAAAGAATTTCGCAAGAGCAGATGAGATCAGAGATGAGCTTCTGGCTAAGGGAATCATCCTTAAGGATACCCGCGAGGGAGTAAAATGGAAACGAGCTTGAATAATATGAGTGAGATAAACGGGCTTAATGAAGAGAGTTTAAGTAGTTTGAAAGGTTTGCTTAATCAGGTATTTCATTTGGAGGATAAAGACTTACGAACCTATTCTCCGCTGACATTGGCGTATATCGGAGATGGCGTCTATGAACTGGTGATCCGCACGATCCTTGTAAAAAAAGGCAACTGTCCGGTAAACCAGCTTCACAGAAAAGCCAGCAGTCTGGTTAAGGCAGGAACCCAGTCTTCCATGATGGAAGTGATTGAACCCATGCTCACAGAGGAGGAACACAGCGTTTACAGAAGAGGAAGGAATGCTCATTCTCCTACAATGGCCAAACATGCAACCATGGCAGACTACCGCAGGGCAACAGGATTTGAAGCTCTGATGGGCTATTTATATTTAAAAGATGATTTCAGCAGGATCATAGAACTGGTCCGTGCAGGGATCGGAGAGGATAAGATATGAGTGAACAGATAGAAGGACGCAATGCGGTTTTGGAAGCGTTTCGTTCCGGCAAATGTGTAGATAAGCTTTTTATCCTGGACGGATGCCAGGACGGACCGGTCCGCACTATTGCCAGAGAGGCAAGAAAAAAAGATACGATTATTAATTATGTGGCAAAAGAACGTCTGGATCAGTTAAGCGAGACAGGCGCACATCAGGGCGTGATCGCTCAGGTGGCAGCCTATGAATATGCAAGTGTAGAAGATATTCTTGCGAAGGCAAAGGAAAAAGGAGAAGATCCGTTTATCTTTATCCTGGATAATATTGAGGATCCTCATAATCTTGGTGCAATCATCCGTACAGCAAACCTTGCAGGTGCACATGGGGTGATTATTCCCAAGAGAAGAGCAGTTGGCCTGACTTCTACAGTTGCCAAGACTTCAGCAGGTGCATTAAACTATACACCTGTTGCAAAGGTTACCAATCTGGGACATACCATCGATGAACTGAAAGAACAGGGCATGTGGTTTGTATGTGCGGATATGGGCGGTGAAACCATGTACAATCTTAACCTGACAGGTCCGATCGGCGTAGTGATCGGCAATGAAGGTGAAGGTGTAAGCAGACTGATCCGTGAGAAGTGTGATTTCGTGGCATCTATTCCTATGAAGGGTGACATTGATTCCCTCAATGCATCTGTGGCAGCCGGAGTACTTGGATATGAGATTGTACGTCAGAGACTGCAGAAGAAGTAAGTTTATCTCAGACTGAGATAAAGGCTTCGTGAGGATGTGCAGCGATTATTAAGAGGAATTTTTGCAGCAGAAAATTATTCCACAATATTGTTATGCTATAAGAAGCTCTCTGGGCGAATGATAGAGATTTTCAGAAAAACGGAAGGGTTAAATTGATGAAACAGTATGACGGAATTAAAGATGAAGAATTAATTTCCCGTTTCAAAAACGGGGAATCAGAAATCCTCGACTATCTGATGGAAAAATACAAGAACATGGTCCGCAAGAAAGCAAGGACCATGTTCCTGATAGGCGGGGAGAACGATGACCTGATACAGGAAGGCATGATCGGACTGTTTAAGGCAGTCCGCGATTACCAGCCGGACAGGGATGCTGCATTCCAGACCTTTGCCAGTATATGTGTGGACAGACAGATCTACAACGCCATCCAGAGTTCCAACAGGCAGAAGCACCAGCCACTGAATTCCTATATTTCCCTCAGCGAACAGGATGGGGAAAATGAAGAACATCTTGGAGATAACTGGGGAGAGAACCCGGAGTCTATCATTATTGACCAGGAGAATGTCCAGGATCTGGAGCAGGAGATAACAGCAACGTTAAGTCCAATGGAGAACCAGGTTCTTGAATATTATCTGGCAGGAAACGGATACGGAGAGATTGCCCGGATCATGGGAAAAACACCCAAATCCATAGATAATGCATTACAGCGTATCCGAACCAAGATCAGAGAGCAGTTGGAGCAATATCAAAAATAGAAAGATATCTGTATAAAATCAAAAATAAAAATCAAAAAGTTGAAAAATAGGGATTGACAATACAAACAAGTTCTGGTAACATATCCAAATGTGAGCGGTAAATCCGACACAATGCTGATGTGGCTCAGAGGTAGAGCACTTCCTTGGTAAGGAAGGGGTCACGGGTTCAATTCCCGTCATCAGCTTTTTTTATTGCTTAAAAATAAAGGATTTCTTGAACTTCAGTAACTCAAAAGTAATCAGAACAGAAGTTTTGATATACTTCTAAGAACTGTTTGTACTTCCAGAATGACAAGAGATATGTTATACTTACAGTGTTGTCCAACCGATACCCGGCAACGGGAGGAGGTGAGTTTCTTGTCTGCCATAAAAAATAAGAAGAAGCCCCCAGTATTCGCACTACTGAGGGCTTCATTCTTTTTGTCTACATGGACTTGCTATTTCTTTTCGCCTACTGGCATTATAGCATATGCAGATCAGGAAATCAATATGCAAGTGATTCTGAAACATTCTGAAACAAATAAAAAGTTACTGTTCACACACCACTGTCCCGCGAGGTGTTTTGGCATGAATATGCCAAAATCCCGAGACATACAAGCCAAAATTCCATTGCCGCAGGCAAACTGGAATGAATTTTGGCTACGTTACTGTGAACGGAGTGAACAGTAACGTCTGAGAAATATAAGGCCTGTCACTGTTGTGTAAACGGTTGACAGATGGAATTTCCAATGATAATATAAATTCATTCGACATAAAAAATATTCAGTTGTATTTTTTATATATAGATGTGTGAAAAAACAGTATAAAATACGACAACAGGAGGGAAAAAGATGGAGAACGAAACAGTTTCCAAAAATTTTATTGAGAATATCATTGATAAAGATTTAGCAGAGGGTGTTTATGACACCGTGCATACGCGTTTCCCGCCGGAACCGAATGGATATCTTCATATCGGTCATGCGAAATCTATTCTTTTAAACTATGGTCTTGCACAGGAATATAACGGCAAGTTCAACATGCGTTTTGATGATACAAACCCGACCAAAGAAAAGAGTGAGTTTGTAGAATCCATCAAGGCAGATATCAAATGGCTTGGTGCAGACTGGGAAGACAGACTGTTTTTTGCATCTGACTATTTCGGACAGATGTATGAAGCTGCTGTAAAGCTGATCCAGAAAGGCAAAGCCTATGTATGTGACCTGACAGCAGATCAGATCCGTGAATATCGTGGAACTCTTACAGAGCCGGGTAAAGAAAGTCCATACAGAAACAGAAGCGTAGAAGAGAACCTGCAGCTTTTTGAAGAGATGAAAGAAGGCAAATATGCAGACGGAGAGAAAGTGCTTCGTGCCAAGATCGATATGGCATCTCCGAACATGAATATGCGCGACCCGGTTATCTATCGTGTTGCTCATATGACTCACCACAGAACAGGTGATACATGGTGCATCTATCCAATGTATGATTTCGCCCATCCCATCGAGGATGCGATTGAAGGAATCACACATTCCATCTGTACTCTGGAGTTTGAGGATCACAGACCACTGTATGACTGGGTTGTAAAAGAACTGGAATACCCACAGCCACCGAAGCAGATTGAGTTTGCAAAACTGTATCTGACAAATGTAGTTACAGGTAAACGTTATATCAAGAAACTGGTAGAGGAAGGCATCGTAGATGGATGGGATGATCCGCGTCTGGTTTCCATCGCAGCACTGCGCCGCCGTGGATTTACACCGGAATCCATCAAAATGTTTGTAGAACTCTGCGGTGTATCCAAAGCAAACAGCTCTGTTGATTATGCAATGCTTGAATACTGCATCCGTGAGGATCTGAAACTGAAACGTCCACGTCTGATGGCTGTTCTTGATCCGATCAAGCTTGTGATCGATAATTATCCGGAAGGCGAAGTAGAATATCTGGAAGCTCCGAACAATATGGAGAATGAAAAACTGGGAACCCGTAAAATACCGTTTGGCAGAGAACTCTATATTGAGAGAGAAGACTTCATGGTAGATCCGCCTAAGAAATATAAGAGAATGTTCCCGGGCACAGAGGTTCGTCTTATGAACGCATATTTTGTAACCTGTACAGGATATGAAGCTGATGAAGATGGAATTGTACGTGTTGTACACTGTACTTATGATCCTGCAACAAAGGGTGGCAATGCACCGGATGGCAGAAAAGTAAAAGGAACCATTCACTGGGTAGAAGCAAGTCAGGCAGGAAAAGCAGAAGTACGTCTCTATGAGAATATCGTAGACGAGGAGAAGGGTGTATACAACAAAGAAGATGGTTCTCTGAATGTAAATCCGAACTCTCTGACAAAAGTTACTGCATATGTAGAACCAGCACTTATGGAAGCAAAAGGCTATGACAGCTTCCAGTTCGTAAGAACAGGATTTTTCTGTGCAGATATCCATGATTCTAAAGAGGGTGCACCGGTATTCAACCGTATCGTGTCTCTGAAGAGCTCATTTAAACTTCCGAAAGCATAATGAGACTGAAATAGTAATATAATCAGAATAAAAAGGGAATGTTGCTTTTACGATTGTATAATCGTGAAGTAACATTCCTTTTTGGTTACGTTACTGTGAACGGTAACGTTTATTCTTCAGATTCAGATGCAGCGTCCATAGTCTCTTCAAAATTCTCGGGTTCATCGGCATCTTCTTCCTCTTCTGCATCTTTAATCTCAACTTCAGCAGCTTTATCGGAAGATTTCTCAGAATCGTCTGTATCAGCATCTTCTTCAGCTTCTTCGCTTTCGGTGTCATCTGTTGCAGACTGCTCGCCTGTATGTTCCCAGGACTGGAAATCTTCGGCAGGTTCTTGATCTTCCTTAGCAGTTTCCTTTTCATCAGTCAGATCGAAATCATCAAAGTCATCTTCAAAATCAAAATCCTCTTTACAGGATCCTTTTTTGGCAATAAGGGCAGCTACAGCACCGGCAGCAGCTGCTGTAAGGGCACCTATTGCAACATATCCCCAGTATTTATTAATTTTAGCCATGATAATCATAAACTCCTTTCTGATATTCTCCTATTTTTGACAGCGAGTCAGGATAAAAATATCTTTTACTCCTGACACCATTTTATTCAGCTATAGGTTATTGTTATTTTAATACTTTTCAGATAAAAAGGAAAGCGAAATTTTATGGAAAGAGTTAATGAAAGCAGTTGCATACCAAAAAGATACAAGGTATACTATGACAGGAAAGAAGAGGTTATTATGAGAAAAATTATTTTGGCATCTGCTTCACCCAGACGAAAAGAACTGTTGGAACGGGCTGGCGTGGATTTTGAAGTGCTGCCTGCATCAGGTGATGAGAATCGTATCTCAGACAATCCGGGAGAGGCAGTAAAACAGCTGGCTTCGGATAAAGCAGCTTCTGTTATCCGCACTATGAAAGATAGTGCCGACGGAACAATTGTGATCGGATCTGACACAGTGGTAGTGTTTGAGAATGTGATCCTTGGCAAACCTCATGATACAGAGGATGCAGTGAATACATTAAAGAAACTTCAGGCAAATACTCATCAGGTATATACCGGTGTTTCTGTATGGGAAAAGAAAGAAAAAGTCTGGACAGAACATACTTTTTATGAAAGTACAGATGTGACGTTTTATCCGGTTTCAGATGAGGAGATCAGAGAGTATGTTGCTACAGGAGAGCCTATGGATAAGGCTGGAAGCTATGGCATCCAGGGACTTTTCGGAATTTATGTAAAGGGGATCAACGGAGATTACAATAATGTGGTAGGACTTCCGGTTGCCAGATTATTTTATGAAATGAAGAAATCAGGAATTAACTTAAGAGGATGACAAAAGATGATTAAAGCATGTATATTTGATTTGGATGGAACACTGGCTGATACGCTGGATTCCATGGCTTATGTGACTAATATTATTATGGAAAAATTCGGGTTGAAAACACTTCCGGTGGATAATTTCAGATATTACAGCGGAGAAGGGGCAAATATGCTGATCCGCCGCGCGCTTAAGGATGCGGGGGATCCGGAACTTGCGCATTATGATGAGGGACAGAAGCTTTACCGGGAAATGTTTGAAGCAGATCCGATGTATAAAGTAGTTCCCTATAAGGGAATGCCGGAAACCTTAAAGAAATTGAAGGAACATGGAATGAAGCTGGCAGTTTGTTCAAATAAACCTCATCCTGCAGCTGTGAAAGTAATTGCGCAGCTTTTTGACGGGGAATTTGATATGGTAGTTGGTCAGAGCGAAGCAATCCGCAGGAAACCGGCACCTGATGGTCCGCTTATGGTTGCGGAGAAATTTGGTGTAAAACCGGAAGAATGTATGTATGTGGGAGATACAAGTACAGATATGAAGACCGGTAAAGCAGCAGGAATGTATACAGTAGGTGCGCTATGGGGCTTTCGTGACCGAAAAGAACTGAATGAGAATGGAGCAGATCTTGTCGCTGAGAAACCGACAGATCTGGTAAAGATTTGCGAGGAACATGGAAATGATTAAGTTGGTTGCAAGTGATCTGGATGGGACGTTACTTTTACATAAGGCACAGTCTCTGCCTGAAGAAATTTTTTCGCTGATCAGGCAGTTAGAGGAACTGGGGATTATGTTTGTAGCAGCCAGTGGAAGGCAATATCCGAATATGACAAAGCTGTTTGCACCTGTTGCTTCAGAGATTTCCTATATTTCGGAGAATGGTGCACTGGCAGTGGATCATGGAGAGGTACTGTATCAGGATTCTTTTGACAGAAAGCTGGCAGGGGAGATTATTTCTGCAATCCTGGAAAAGAAGGATGCCGAGTTTACCTGTTCTGCAAAGGATTACCACTACCTGATGCCGAAGACAAAGAGATTTCATGACCATATGTTATATGAAGTAAAAAATGAATGCAGATTTGTAAACAGCATGGAAGAGATGACGGCTCCTATCATGAAGCTGGCTGTGTTTGAACCGGCCGGCCTTACAGAAGAATCTGTGAAATACTGGATGGACAGATTTGGAAAAGAATGTGTTGTTGTCACTTCGGGAAATGAGTGGATTGATTTTATTCCTTTTGGAACAAACAAGGCAAAAGGAATCAGAGAATATCAGAAAAGATATCATATTTCGCCGGAAGAATGTATTGCGTTCGGAGACGAATATAATGATATAGAGATGCTTAAAGCGGTAAAATATGGCTTTGCCATGGAGCATTCCAAGGAGGGGGTACGGGCAGCTACGTCCTATATGACAAAACAGGTTGAACCGGTCCTTGAGAAGCTGATCCGGGCAAAGGGAAAGATTGAGGAGGTTATTTAAATTGTTTACAGAAGAATGTATTAATACGTTTCTTGAAAATCAGGAGCAGCTTTTTCCGCAGGCGGTAGCAGAATCATATGAAGCAGCGGAAGCATTCCTTGAGGATTGCATGGCGCAGGTTGTGGATTCTATTGAAGAAGTGAGAGAATATCTGGAAGAGTCAGGCGCTGATGTGGAAGGAATGTCAGATGAAGAACTGGAAGATGCAAGTGAAGTATTTGCTCTGCCGGATGGAAAATATCTGATAGTAGAAGGATAAAAACTGTTCGGTCAAATTATGGATATCACGTGATATATTGGAGAAATAACTGTAAAACACAGTTCGGTCCCTGAATATTGGAGAAAATTGAACTCTGATATTCAGGGGCTGAAGTTGTTTTAAGGGAGAAAATACAGATTACATTTACGGAAAATGTGATGCTATAATGCTTTTATACAGAGAAAAAACGATGCTGTGGTCTGTGATGGGAATGAAAAGGGCAGACAGACACAGAAGCATCACAGAACTGTAATTATTCAGTACCTTCAGAGCGGATGCTGAATAATTACAAATTTTATTATAAATGAAAAGGAGGACTACAGATGGAGAGAAAGAGATTTCTTGCAGTTGTAATGACTGTGATGATGGTTATTTCAATGATTCCATCCATGGTTTTTGCGGCAGCTCCGTCAGGAGAATTGGGCGGTAAGCTTAAGATTAAGGGACTTGCAGCTGTAGGCGTAGTGTTGAGTGCAGATTATGCAAAGGTTACACCGGAAGAGGTTACGGATGAAGATTTCACTTTTTCCTGGTCAAGACAGACCGGGGAGAAGGAGTTAACACAGGTAGGTACTGAGAAGACCTATACGATCACTCAGGATGATCTGGGATGCAGACTGGTGCTTGATCTGACCCCTGTAGATGGAAGCGGACTGACAGGTACTCTTACTGCAAAGACGTTAGAGGTAGCTGCAACTGAAGAAGAGGCGAAAGCAGTGGAACAGGAAGCAGAGAATGCACAGCAGACAGAAACGGCAGATGGAACAGAGAATGCACAGCTGGAAGAAACGGCAGATGGAACAGAGGATGCACAGCTGGAAGAAACAGCAGATAATGCAGAAGGCAGTCGGGATTCTGAAAATCAGGATGTAGATAGAACAGAAGATGTACAGCAGAATGCAGGGAATGAACAGGAAGATGAATCTCAGAACACAAAAGGTCAGCCGGAGGAAACAACAGAAGGTACTGATGATTCCCAGATGAAAATTTATACAGAAGATCAGCTGCAGGTGGATGAGAACGGAAATGTGCAGACAGATGGATCAGAGAAAGATGGACAGGCAGCAGGTGAAGACGATAAAGATCAAAAGACTTACGAAGCGACTGCCACTGTAGAGGATAGCGAAGATCAGATCTGTGATTTTGGAACAGTAAAGAGTGATCTTGAGGATGTGGAAGCACAGTATGTGCAGATTACGAACACCGGAAATGAGAACTTGAATTTTCAGGAGATCAGTCCGGAACATTTTATGGTTCAGGATATTACAGAACCGCTGAGTGCAGGTGAATCTGTAAGCGTATGGATACAGCCGAGGGAAGGGCTGGAACCGGGTAAATATGATGATATGATCACATACCGGACGGAAGAAGGTATTGAGGTTTCTTTTGAAGCGAAGATTGCAGTTGAAGGTGAGGATGATTCATCAGATGACGAAGATCTGAAGCCTTCGGATGAGCCTTCTGCAGAACCGACAGAGACGCCGGATGACAGCGAGGCTCCATCGGCAGGTGACAATGCAGATGCATCTCTTGAGGCACAGTCTCTTGACGTAAATACAGGAAGTCTTAATTTCAGCGATATCGAAGAAAATTATACACAGGCCAATGAGACACTGTCCGTAACCGTAACAAATACAGGGGATGGAACTGTCACTTTAAAGATACCGAAATCAGATTATTTTGAGGTGATGAACGAAGATGGAAGTGAAGCTGTATCAGGAATACAGATTGCAAAAGGTGATTCTCTTATGTTCATGGTACAGCCAAAAACCGGTCTGACGAAGGGTGATTACAGTGATACCCTGATATTTGAAAGTGAAGAGGATTCGGAAGTAGCAGCGCAGGTAACTGCGGAAGTATCTGTAAAAGAGGCAGAACAGGAACAGATCACAGCAGTTCAGGCAGATCCGGAATCTTTCAGTTATGATGATCTGAAGGAAGGTTATGATACTCCTGAAGCGACGACCATTACACTTACCAATACAGGAAATACAACTGTTTCGCTGATGCAGCCATATGCAGAGTATTTTGATATTGGGGAACTTTCGGCATCAGTGCTGGAGCCGGGAGATTCTGCTGCATTTACAGCAGTACCGGTGACCGGTCTGAAAGTCGGCAATTATCTGGACAGTATTCAGATAGCCCAGACCAGTTCGGAAGGACAGGAAGATGTATTAACAACGATCAAAGCTTCTGCGACTGTTTCGGAAGTGAAAAAGATTTATAAATTATCCGTAACACCGGAAGAACTGAATTTTGGAAAAGCAAAAGAAGGATATAGTGAGGCACCGGAAGCGCAGAAAGTTACAGTGACGAATGAGGGGAATACAAATGTAACTTTAAATGCACCGTCAGGTAAAAACTTTAAAATCGGGAAACTTTCAGCCACAGAGCTTGCACCGGGGGAGAGCTGTACATTTAAAATCCGCCCGAAGGCGGGTTTAAAGGCCGGCTCCTATACAGAGTCAGTTGTGATTGATAATGAACAGCAGATCAGTGCAGAAGTGAAAGTTCAGTTTACGGTTAAAGCTACCCGCAAGGCGAAAATTGCAGATCCGGCAGATAATAAGATTACAGGAATCAGTTCAGATGGATACACAACACAGTCAAAGATTACATTTACAGCAGTCGGAGCGGGTATGGACAATGAAAGTCCGGGAAAGGGAGATGTCCGCTATGTACCGTATAACTGGAAAGTGATCAATACAAATAGCTGGAGCAGTGCACCTTATACTGCTGCATTTGGAATTACGAAAGCTGGAACCTACACATTGACAGTTACATTTGACCGTCAGAAGTATAATGGAAGTGAATGGGAGAATACAGGGGAGCAGGATACTAAACAGGTGAATTTCAGTATTACACAGGCACAGACTGTAACTGCAACTCCGACTCCGCAGCCGAATGGAGCAAGTGCGAAAACAGCGGTAAAGACAGGAGATACGACTAATATCACACCGTTTGTGATTATTCTGGCGATTGCAGCAGGATGTATTGTGGGAGTTGTGGTATACAAAAGACGAAAGAAATAAGAGTTATCTGAAGAAAAAATACAGGGGAATATGTAAAATATAAAATTATTAGCACTCATTTTTAGTGAGTGCTAATTTTTTCTTGACTTTTGGAATAAATGGTATTACTATATCTTTCAGAGAAGCAACTTACAGGAGTCAAAAGCTATTTCAAAGGATAAACAGGAGAGGATAGTTTTGGCTCCGGAGGCAGAGCAGATAAGAATGCAGTATATTGACAGATAAAGTTGCGGCAAATGATTAAAAACAAAAAGGAGTGTGGACAGCATGGCTGTAAAACATGGAAATTTATCAATTAACAGTGAAAATATTTTCCCAATCATCAAGAAATGGTTATATTCCGATCATGATATTTTTGTAAGAGAGCTGGTCTCCAACGGATGCGATGCGATTACTAAACTGAAAAAACTGGAAGTAATGGGAGAATATACTTTTCCGGAAGGATACAAACCGGAGATTCAGGTAATTGTTAATCCCGATGAGAAAACTCTGAAATTCATCGATAATGGTATTGGCATGACTGCTGATGAAGTAGAGAAATACATTACCCAGATTGCTTTTTCAGGTGCAACTCAGTTTCTTGAGAAATATAAAGACAAAACTACAGATGATCAGATGATCGGTCATTTTGGACTTGGATTTTATTCTGCATTTATGGTGGCGGATGAAGTGCATATTGATACACTTTCCTATACAGAAGGTGCACAGCCTGTACACTGGTCCTGCGATGGCGGAACAGAATATGATATCCAGGAAGGTAACAAGAATACGATTGGTACAGAAATCACCCTGTTCCTGAATGAAGACTGCTTGGAATTTGCAAATGAGTACCGTATGCGTGAGATTCTTGAGAAATACTGTTCCTTCATGCCGGTTCATATTTACCTTTCCAAAGCAAATGCACCTCAGGAATATGAGACAATTGATGAATCTGAGTTAAGAGACGATGATGTAGTTGTTGAACATATTCATGAGGAAGCAAAGACAGAAGAAAAAGAAAATGATAAAGGTGAAAAGGAAGTTGTTGAAATTTCTCCTGCAAAGGATAAAGTAAAGATCAATAAACGTCCGGTTTCTATCAGTGATATTAATCCGCTCTGGATGAAGCATCCAAATGAATGTACAGATGATGAATACAAGGAATTTTACCGCAAGGTATTTATGGATTATAAGGAACCGTTATTCTGGATACATCTGAATATGGATTATCCGTTTAATTTAAAAGGTATTCTGTACTTCCCGAAGATCAATACAGAGTATGATTCCATTGAAGGAACGATCAAACTTTATAACAATCAGGTATTTATCGCAGATAATATCAAGGAAGTAATTCCTGAATTCCTGCTTCTTCTGAAAGGTGTGATCGATTGTCCGGATCTTCCATTGAACGTGTCACGAAGCGCATTGCAGAATGATGGATTTGTACAGAAGATTTCTGAATACATTTCCAAAAAAGTGGCAGATAAGCTTACCGGAATGTGCAAGACTGACAGAGAATCTTATGAGAAATACTGGGATGATATTAGTCCGTTTATTAAATATGGCTGTATTAAAGATGCTAAGTTTGCAGAGAAAATGGGAGATTATGTACTCTTTAAGAATCTTGATGGCAAATATCTCACATTAAAGGACTGCATTGAAGAGAATAAAAAAGAAACAGAAGAAACTGAAGCTCAGACAGAAGAAAAGAAAGAAGATGCAGCAGAGTCTGAAAACAAAGACAATGCGGAAGCGAAAGAACCTGAGAAGACAGTAATTTTTTATGTAACTGATGAAGTTCAGCAGAGTCAGTATATCAATATGTTTAAGGAAGCAGGAAAAGATGCCGTTATCCTGAAGCATAATATTGACAGTGCATTTATTTCCAGTCTTGAGCAGAAACATCAGGAAGTACAGTTTAAGCGTATTGATGCGGATCTGACCGAAGAAATGAAGGGTGAGGGTACTGCCGATGAAGAAACTGTCAAAGCACTGACAGAACTTTTCCGTAAGAGCCTTAATAAAGATAAACTGGAAGTACATGTTGAGAATCTGAAAAATGAAAATGTATCAGCAATGATGACTCTTTCCGAAGAGAGCCGCCGTATGCAGGATATGATGAAGATGTATAATATGTATGGAATGGATCCGAATATGTTTGGCGGACAGGAAACACTGGTTCTGAATGCGAATCATCCATTGGTTAAATATCTGGCAGAGAATCAGGAATCTGACAAGGCTCCGCTTATCTGTGAACAGTTGTATGACCTTGCGATGATGAGCCATAAACAGCTTTCACCGGACGAAATGACCAGATTTGTTCAGAGAAGCAATGAAATTTTGTTGATGATTACAAAATAAAATAGAAAGCAGGCAATTTGCCGGCAGATCAATGAGAGGACAGATACGCCTGTCAGAATAGCAGAATATCAAATAAGGAGCAGAGAATAACTTTTGCTCCTTATTTTTGTGGAAAACAATTACATTGGTATTGACAAATGTCTTATGAATTCCTATTATTAAGTTGCCGATATTTTAATGAATATGCCGAATCCGCAGAAAATATAACGGGTTACAGAGAATAGTGACTGCAATGGTGCTTCCGGGCAGCCAATATCGTGACTTTCATTTACTTATAGAGAAATGTGTGTAAATAAATGAGATATCCAAATCTGTAAAAACACAGATTATGGAAGTTACAGGAGGAACGATGTATGAGTGCAGTTTATGGAGTTATTAGAAAATTGGGTGCAACATCAAAGTATAAAGGATATTATTATGTTGTGGATGCAGTAGAAATGGCACAGAAAATTTATGAGCGACCGGTAAAAGTCACCAAAGATATTTATCCGGTCATTGCAAGAAAATATAAATCAACGCCGTCTAATGTAGAACACAACATAAGAACACTGGTAAACTTATGTTGGATGAATCATAAGGATACACTGGAAGAAATGGCAGGGTGTACAATGGCAGATAAACCGACGAACAGTGAGTTTATAGATATTCTGGTCTATTATCTGCGTTATTCGGATAAAGACTGATAACAGAATCTACTCATAATTTCTCACAGGGAATGTGATGACTGGAGAGAAAAACAGTCATGGAATCATCCCAGAGATGTTCCAGACGTTTATCCGGACTGAATGAAGTATAAGAAACACCTGTTGTACATAAAAGGGACTGGTTCTTGTACCGGATATTCAGATAAAAGCTTTGCACAGGAATATCTGCAATATGCTGTTCATTTTTTAACAACGACTGTGTCTGATCATGAGAAAGTTCAAATACAATCCTGAAATTCAAAGGTGTGCGTCTGCCGCGTATGATAGAAAAACAATAAGGTTTTACATCATGCCAGAGGGAATATTCTGTGGAATTCTCCTCAAAAGCAGCCTTTGTGTCAGTATCAAAGAAATCGTAATGAAGTTTTCCGTTTATGGTAAAAGTGTTGAAGGTTGTCACAGATGCCTCGACAAGAGAAAAACGGTCAAATACCTCACCGATCAGGAGTTTATTCATAAAATCTTTTACATCAGTAATTTTTAAAGCAAGCATACAACACCTCTCTGATAACATGATTTACAGCTGTTCAGAATTAAAAAAAGACTTCTGGATTGCTGCATATTTCTGAACATATTTTGTGGATCAGGCAGCGCTTCCTGCACTTTGCGGGAAGCGTCTTTTTATTATAAAGCACTTTTGAAAAAAAGAACAGTGTTTTTATTAAAAAGTCTTTTCAAACGTAAAGCGGTGTGATAAGATATATCTGGTATTGAATACTACATATAATGGAAAAGAGGACGATATAATTGAGATATAAGATTATCATAGATAGTTGTGGAGAACTTTTGGACGAATGGAAGAAAGATGAATGTTTTGAATCCATTCCACTGACTCTGATGGTAGGAGCTGAACAGATCATAGATGATGAAACATTTGATCAGGCAGATTTTATTGATAAAGTGGCAGCCTGCCCGGAATGTCCGAAATCAGCCTGCCCGTCACCTGAGAGATATATGAGAGCATATGACTGCGAGGCTGAGCATATTTATGCAGTGACTTTGTCTTCTGAGCTGAGTGGTTCCTATAACAGTGCGTTGCTTGGCAGAGATCTTATTATGGAAGACCATCCGGATAAAAAAATACATGTGTTTAATTCACGTTCCGCATCCATCGGGGAAAGCCTGATCGGAATGAAGATACAGGAATGCGAAGAAGCAGGGATGAGTTTTGAAGAAGTTGTTTCAACTGTGGAACATTATATTGAAGGACAGCATACATTTTTTATACTTGAGAATCTTGATACTTTGAGAAAGAACGGCCGTCTGAGCAAAGTGAAAGCGTTAGTGGCCAGTGCATTGAAAATCAAACCGGTCATGGGTTCTACGGATGATGGAAATATCTGCCAGCTGGATCAGGCAAGAGGCATGAATCGTGCTCTGATCAAGCTTGTAGAGCAGGTAATCGAGAAAACCCCGGACAGTGCGGAGAAGGTTCTTGCCATCAGTCACTGCAATTGTCCGGCAAGAGCACAGGTGCTCAAAGAGGCCTTTGAAGAGAGAATGAAACTTGCAAAGATTGTAGTCCTTGATACAGCGGGTGTAAGTTCTATGTATGCAAATGATGGCGGAGTGATCGTTGCAGTATAAACTAATTGTTTTCTTTTGCAGTAAAGTGTGCTATAATCAGAAAATACGAAATATTGATGCAAAGGAGATCTATCATGAGCCAGAAGAAAGTCGATGCTTATAAGGCCAGAAAAGGACTGCATAACAAAACAGACAGAAAAGAAAAAGTACTTTTTGGACTGGAAATGTTTGCCTGGGCATTCATTTGTGTTGTGATTGTTGCATGGATTGGTTATTCTGCATATGTAAAAGTGACAGGAGCCAAAGAGAATGTGGTTCAGAATACAGTAATGGATACTACTGCACTTGACAATTACATTTCGAATCTGTCAACAGATGCATCCGATGGTACAGACAGCACTGATGCAGATACAGCGGAGGAAGAAGATACAACAGCTTCCACTGATACAGACAGTGAAGATGCTGATGCAGCAGACACAACCGCAGATGATTCTGAAACGGAAACCGCAGATAAATCTGAAGAAGCAGATGATACAAATGTAGCAGACGATAAAGCTGCAGAAACAGCAGATTCAACAACGGATGCAGACAGCGCAGATGTTAAATAGAAATTGAATCTCTGATGGATTCACAGAAGAAAAGCAATAAAAAATCCCCGGATGATCCGGGGATTTTTTTGAGGTTTAATCCGTATAGAAAAGTGCGGAATTCAATCCTCTCGCGTTAACAAAAATTATAAATTATAATTTTGTAACGTTTGCAGCCTGCATACCACGAGCGCCTTCTGTTAAGTCGTATGTTACAGCCTGTCCTTCTTCAAGGGATTTGAATCCTTCACCATTGATAGCGGAGAAATGTACAAATACGTCTGCACCGTCTTCACCAGTGATAAATCCGTAACCTTTTTCTGCGTTGAACCATTTTACAGTTCCCTTGTTCATGTTGTTACCTCCATAAAAAATAAAAAAATTATATAGTTTCTGGCAAATAAAAAAATCACCAGATTTTACAGATTATATACTGTTATATAATCTCTAAAAACCAGTGACTATACATTAAATAATCCAGATATGAACTGATTATATCTCCCGCATTTTGAATTGTCAAGCAAAAAAGACTGCACATCAGTAAAAAAAGGCTTTATAAAAGAAGAAGTTTCGTGTATTATGTATATCAGAAAGTTATTGTCAAACGACAACGAAGGGAGAGAATTGCATGGGTATTCTGATTCAGGGAGGACGTATCGTAGATGCGGCTACTGACACTGATAAAAAAGGCGATATTTATCTGGAAGATGGCGTGATCACCGAGATCGGGGAGAAACTTAAAATAAAAGATAAAAGCGACAGAGTAATAGATGCGAAGGGATGTCTGGTAATGCCGGGACTGATCGATCTTCACGTTCATTTCAGAGATCCGGGACAGACACAGAAAGAGGATATAGAGACAGGTTCCCGGGCTGCTGCAAGAGGTGGTGTGACAACGGTTGTTGCAATGCCGAATACAACACCGGTAATTGACAGTCCGGATCGTGTAAATTATGTGCATAATAAGGCAAAACAGCTTGCCGGCATTCATGTGCTCCAGGCAGGTGCCATTACGCAGGGGGAGAAGGGACAGGAACTTTCTGATATCGAAGGAATGGTAAAAGCGGGAATCCCGGCATTATCTGAAGACGGCAAATCTGTTATGAATACCAGACTTTGCAAAGAAGCTATGGAAGTGGCAGAGAAATTCAATGTTCCGATCTTTGCTCACTGTGAGGATATTGATCTGCGCGGTGATGGATGTATGAATGAGGATGAGAATGCGCGGAGACTTGGTCTGCCAGGTATCTGCAATGCAGTTGAGGATGTGATCGCAGCGAGAGATATTCTTCTTGCCAGAGAGACAGGGGCAAGACTGCATCTGTGCCATTGTTCCACAGAAGGTGTTGCGAAGATGATGGAGATTGTGAAGGAAGAGGGATTGGACAATATCACAGCAGAGGTTTGCCCGCATCATTTTATCCTCACTTCCGATGATATTAAATGTGATGATCCAAACTATAAGATGAACCCTCCTCTTCGTACGAAGAAAGATGTAGATGCACTGATCCGAGGACTGAAGGATGGTTCCTTTAAAGTGATCAGTACAGATCATGCACCTCATGCAGTGCCGGAGAAGACAGGCTCTATCCGGAATGCGGCTTTTGGCATTGTGGGAATTGAGACAAGCTTTGCATTGTCTTATACTGCACTTGTAGAAACCGGAATTCTTACAATCTCACAGCTTATTGAGAAAATGAGCTGGAACCCGGCACAGATTCTGGGAAGTGACAGAGGTACACTTCAGAAGGGACATCCGGCAGACATTGTCATTGCAGACATTGATCACGAATATAAAATAGATAAAAATGAATTTGCTTCCAAAGGACGCAACACACCATTTGACGGATGGAAAGTAAAGGGAAAAATTCTCTATACAATCTGTGATGGAAAAGTTGTATACCAGAATGCATAAAAATACCATATCAATATTCAGGAGGAAAGACTCATGATCAACAAACTTATTGAAAACATTAAAAAAACAAACGCTCCTATCGTAGTAGGACTGGATCCGATGCTCAACTATATCCCGCAGCATATTCAGAAGAAAGCTTTTTCTGAACTGGGGGAAACATTAGAGGGAGCAGCAGAAGCTATCTGGCAGTATAATAAAGGAATCGTTGATGCGATCAGCGATCTGATCCCTGCAGTGAAACCACAGATCGCAATGTATGAGCAGTTTGGTATTCCGGGCTTAATGGCATATAAGAATACCATTGATTATTGCAAAGAAAAAGGTCTGGTAGTTATTGGAGATATCAAACGAGGTGACATTGGTTCCACATCTGCTGCATATGCAGTCGGACATCTGGGTAAAGTTCAGGTGGGAAGTAACAGGATCGCAGGTTTTGACGAAGATTTTGCGACAATCAATCCATATATGGGATCTGACAGTGTCAACCCGTTTATCGATGTATGTAAAGAAGAGAACAAAGGGCTTTTTGTACTCGTAAAAACATCCAATCCGTCCAGCGGAGAGTTTCAGGACAGAATCATTGACGGACGTCCGCTTTATGAGTGGGTTGGAGAGAAGGTTGCCCAGTGGGGAGAATCACATATGGGAAATGAATACAGCTATGTAGGTGCTGTAGTAGGTGCAACCTATCCGGAAATGGGAAAAACTCTCCGTAAGATCATGCCGAAAACCTTCATCCTGGTACCGGGATATGGTGCACAGGGCGGAAAAGGTGCCGATCTTGTTCATTTCTTTAATGAAGACGGACTTGGTGCAATCGTCAATTCCTCCAGAGGAATCATTGCAGCTTACAAACAGGAAAAATATGCTTCCTTTGGTGAATTAAATTATGCAGATGCATCCCGCCAGGCGGTAAAAGATATGATCGAAGACATCAGTACTGCTTTAAACAATCGCTAGGAGGCATGAAATGAGCGAAAAGACAAGAGAAATCTGCACTGTTGTAAGTCAGGAGAGCATTGGTGCAGGCATTTACAGTATGTGGATCCAGACTGACAGAATTGCAGCAGATGCGAAACCAGGACAGTTTGTATCTCTTTATACAAATGATAAATCCAAAATTCTTCCCAGACCGATCAGTCTTTGTGAGATTGACAAAGAAAATGGCCGTCTTCATCTGGTTTACAGAGTGACCGGACAGGGAACCGGAACCGATGAATTTTCACAGATGAAAGCCGGAGATATCATTCCGGTACTGGGACCTCTGGGAAATGGTTTTCCTGTAGAGAAGGCTGAGGGGAAAAAAGTTTTCCTTATGGGTGGTGGAATCGGTGTTCCTCCGATCCTGGAACTTGCAAAGCAGATGAAATGTGAGAAAAAACAGATCATTGCAGGATACAGGGACTGTCATACGTTCCTCAGAGAGGAATTTGAGGCGGCGGGAACACTTTATATTGCCACAGAGGATGGCAGTGTGGGAGCAAAAGGCAATGTTATGGATGCTATCAGAGAGAATGCTCTGGAAGCGGACGTGATCTATGCCTGCGGACCAACTCCGATGCTTCGTGCAATCAAGAAATATGCCGAAGAAAATGGGATTGAATGTTATATTTCCCTGGAGGAACGTATGGCATGCGGAATCGGTGCCTGCCTTGCCTGTGTGTGCAAATCCAGAGAAAAAGATGCACATAGCAATGTGAATAATAAGAGAATCTGCAAGGATGGCCCGGTATTTCTTTCTACGGAGGTGGAAATCTGATGGATATGAGTGTAAATATTGCCGGCGTAGAGTGGAAAAATCCGGTAACAGTGGCATCCGGAACCTTTGGTTCAGGAGCAGAATTTGCTGATTATGTAGATATTAATAAGCTGGGAGCAGTGACAACCAAGGGCGTAGCCAATGTCCCGTGGGCCGGAAATCCGACTCCGCGTGTGGCTGAAGTTTACGGAGGCATGATGAATGCGATTGGTCTGCAGAATCCTGGTATCGATCTTTTCTGTGAGAGGGATATTCCTTTTTTGAAACAGTATGATACAAAGATCATTGTAAATGTATGCGGTCATGCGCCGGAAGAATATCTGGCAGTGGTGGAACGTTTGGCAGATCAGCCAATTGATATGATGGAGATTAATATTTCCTGCCCGAATGTAAACGCAGGATTCCTTGCATTTGGTCAGGATGCACATCATGTAGAGGAACTTACCGCTCAGATCAAAAAGATTGCAAAACAGCCTGTGATCATGAAGTTAACACCGAATGTCACAGATATCACAGAGATTGCAAAAGGTGCACAAGCAGGCGGTGCAGATGCGGTATCCCTGATCAATACACTGACAGGAATGAAGATTGATATCAACAGGAAGACTTTTGCGCTTGCAAATAAAACCGGTGGTGTTTCCGGACCGATCGTGAAACCGATTGCTGTCCGTATGGTTTATCAGGTTGCACAGGCAGTCAATATCCCGATCATCGGAATGGGCGGAATTTCCTGCGCAGAGGATGCAATTGAATTTATTCTTGCAGGAGCCAGCGCAGTATCTGTGGGTACGGCAAATTTCCACAATCCGGCAGTGACACTGGACGTGATCGATGGAATTGAAGCGTACATGAAGAAGAATGGATTCAATTCCGTAAAAGAGATGGTTGGTATTGTAAAATAAAACAGATACAGGAGGCATAACATAAGATGGAACAGTATAAACAGGAATTTATTGAATTTATGGTAGACAGTGAAGTTCTGAAATTCGGAGAATTCACCCTTAAAAGCGGAAGAAAGTCCCCGTTTTTTATGAATGCAGGCGGATATGTGACAGGTTCTCAGTTAAAGAAACTGGGTGAGTACTACGCACATGCCATTCATGATAAATATGGCGATGATTTCGATGTGCTTTTCGGACCTGCATATAAGGGAATCCCGTTAAGTGTTGTAACTGCAATTGCATTCAGCGAATTATATGGAAAAGAAATCCGCTACTGTTCAGACCGTAAGGAAGAAAAAGACCATGGTGCAGATAAGGGAAGCTTCCTCGGAAGTAAATTAAAAGACGGCGATCGTGTAGTGATGATCGAAGATGTAACAACATCCGGTAAATCCATGGAAGAGACAGTACCGAAGGTAAAAGGTGCGGCTGATGTGGAAATCGTCGGTCTTATGGTTTCTCTGGACCGCATGGAAGTCGGAAAAGGCGGCGTGAAGTGTGCCCTTGACGAAGTCCATGACCTTTATGGGTTTGAAACAAATGCGATTGTTACAATGAAAGAGGTCATTGAACATCTTTATAATAAAGAATATAAAGGAAAAGTAATCATTGACGATACATTGAAAGCCGCAATCGACGCATATTATGAGCAGTACGGTGCAAAATAAGCAAATACAGGTAACAGCGATTTATAAATAAGATATCATGATCTGCGAAAGCAGATCATGATACTGATGAGGACGATTATGAACGAAAAAATTTATAAAACCATGTCTTCCACAGGAGCCTGCAGTCTGACAGTCGGGATCATTGTACTGGCAACGGGAATCGTAACAGGGATCATGATGATCGTAAACGGTGCAAGACTGCTGAAAAAGAAATCAGAGATATTGATATAAAAGGCTTCAGAAACAGGAGAAAACATTGAAAAAAGAAACGAAGCATATCATACGGACACTGGGAACCATTTTGTTTATCCTGTATGTTCTGGCACTGATTTATTTTCTGTTCTTTTCAGAAGAATACGGAAGAGCAGCAATGGAAGAAAGACAGTACAGATATAATCTGATACCGTTTGTTGAGATAAGGCGTTTCTGGGTATACAGGAAACAGCTTGGACTTATGGCGGTAGTTACAAATCTTTTTGGAAATGTAATTGGTTTTCTTCCATTTGGATTTATACTGCCGGTTATTCTGGACAAAATGAGAAGCGGATGGCTGATCGTACTGGCAGGATTTGGGCTTAGTGTTACGGTAGAGGTCATCCAGCTTATTACAAAGGTTGGGTGCTTTGACGTAGATGATATGATATTGAATACAGCAGGGGCGGCTCTTGGATATCTGCTTTTTGTTATCTGCGATCACCTGAGGAGAAAAATTTATGGCAAAAAGATATAGATATGCGTTTGCAAAGAAAAGAGAGGCACAGCAGGGAAAACTGTCAGCAGTGCTGGCGGCTGTTTCACTGGTTTTATTTGTGACTGCAGTTTTGCTGGCATTTTTTTTGCAGGGACAATACGGATATATTGTAGGCGGGATCAGTCTTTGCGCAATGCTTCTGTCTGTATATGGATTTGCGATGGGACTTAAAAGCTTTTCAGAAGAAAACCGGACACACAAAGCAGGTATGATCGGCTCTATTGCAAACGGAATCATAATGATCGGATGGCTGGGAATCTTTCTGATGGGAATTTCCGGCTGATTAACAGGGAAGTCTGATAGAAAAAGGAGAAATATAGTTTGGACGAATGGGTTATGGAACGGTATGAACTGGCGAAAGAAAGAATCGCTCAGATACCGGACGAGAAAATGGCAGAAGAACCGTACTGCGATTTTTTTACAAAAGAAGCAATGTTTTTACAGCAGGTGATTCATGTGATGGACCATGGAATTGCGGGGAAAAATCTTGAAGAACTTCAGGAACAGAATCATGAATTATATCAGGATATTCTGCCCGAAAATTATGAAAATTCTTATGGAAATCCTGCATATGCACAGAAAATGCTGGGAGAATACGGAAAAGTATTTACCTTTCTTTATACAGAACTTCATGGCACGATTGCTTATGCGTTTGAAAAAAAAGCATGGGATCTTACGGTTGTACTTGAATTGTTTCTGGAAATCTATTCTGCATTTACGCAGGAAGAAATTCCTGCTGAGAAACAGGTGAAAGAAATTCTCGTTTCCTATGTGAATGACTACTGCCAGGATATGGTGGAAAATCGGATCAGAGAGGCGATTGATCCTGAGAATAATTTTGTGGTTGAAATGATCATGGATTCTGATCTGAGCGATCTGAGTTATCTGTATCAGTCCGGCGAATATGTATCGGAAAATGAACTGAAAACAGCAGAATTTATGAATTCACTTTCCCAGAGGGAAATTGATGAGATGGCACGTACTTATACAGAAGGCTATCGGATGGGATTCATCACAGGAAGAAAAGATATTACAAAGAAGAAAACGGTTAATATACGTTATCATCTTGGCTTTGAGCGTATGGTAAAAGCGGCTGTTCTTCAGTTCCGGGAGATGGGGCTGCAGACGGTTATTTACCGCCATGCACTTCATGCGGTGAACAGACGGAATCAGTTCAGAAATGGATTTACAGGAGGAATTGCAAATCCGCAGTTTGATTATGACCACAGACAGGATAGTGCGCTGTTTCTGGATCCGGATTTTGTAAAGCGTAAACTTCGTGCCATGCAGACTTCTTATGATGAATATGCAGATATGGCAGATGTACATGGCGGACCGGCTGTGATCGAGACATTTGGAGAGAAGCCGTTTTCACCGGTAAGTAAACCGGAAAGCTGGGCGTTTACAGAAGCACAGCAGAAGCTTCAGCTGGAACTGGACAATGAATCCGGTCAAATCACAAATCGTTATATCAAAGGTGAGGAAAGAAGTTTTACGATCATTGCTTATCCGATACCTGAGATCGGAGAGGATTTTCCGGAAATTTTCCGCGAGATCGTAAAGATCAATACATTGGATTATAAGAAATATCAGAAGATCCAGCAGACGATCATAGATACTCTTGATACCTGTGAATGGGTGGAAATCAAGGGAAAGGGAGTGAATGAGACAGATCTGCTCATTCATCTTCATACATTAACAGATGCGAAAACACAGACAAATTTTGAGAACTGTGTGGCAGATGTAAATATTCCTCTGGGTGAAGTATTTACTTCACCGGTGCTTGCAGGAACAGGCGGAATGCTTCATGTTTCAAAAGTATATCTTAACGGACTGCAGTTTTGTGACCTGAAGCTTGTGTTTGACTGCGGACAGGTGATCGATTACAGCTGTTCTAATTTTGAGACAGAGGAAGAGAACCGTAAATATATTGAAGATAATATTCTGTTCCATCATCCGAAACTTGCAATGGGAGAATTTGCGATCGGAACTAATACAACAGCTTATGTGGCAGCGCAGAAATATAATATCGCAGACAAACTTCCGATTCTGATCGCGGAGAAAATGGGACCGCATTTTGCAGTTGGTGATACCTGTTACAGCTGGTCAGAAGATACTCCGGTCTATAATCCGGATGGTAAAGAGATTATCGCAAGGGACAATGAGATTTCCGAGATGCGAAAAGAAGACGTCAGCCTTGCTTATTATGGATGTCACACAGATATTACGATTCCATATGACGAACTGGGAAGCATCCGTACGATTGATGATGAGGGGGATATGATCTCTATTATTGAAGATGGAAGATTTGTCCTTCCGGGTACGGAAGCTCTGAACGAGCCGTTTGGGGAATAAAGGCATTTTCCTGTTAAGTTCGGAATACAAAAAAATTTATTAGTTCGTTAAAATATTTCTTTGCATTAATTTTATTGACAGAAAAAGGGAATCTTAGTAGAATCTACGGTTAGAGAGGGTTTTGATAAAATCTTTTCTGACCGTACTTTTTTTATCAATAAAATAAAAACAAAGTCCCGGACAGATAAAATCTGGTCTGTCTGAGAATACTTGAGAAGAAAAGGAGAATAATCATGGCAAAAGTAGGAATTGTGATGGGCAGCGACTCAGATATGCCGATCATGAGCAAAGCAGCAGACATTCTGGAGAAACTGGGAATTGATTACGAGATAAAGATCATTTCCGCACACAGAGAACCGGATGTCTTTTTTGAATATGCAAAAACAGCAGAGGAAAAAGGCTTTAAAGTAATCATCGCAGGTGCAGGAATGGCAGCTCATCTGCCGGGAATGTGCGCGGCAATCTTCCCGATGCCGGTTATCGGAATTCCTATGCACACCACTTCTCTGGGAGGAAGAGATTCCCTTTATTCTATCGTACAGATGCCGTCAGGAATCCCGGTTGCAACAGTCGCTATCAACGGAGGCGCAAACGCAGGACTTCTGGCAGCTAAGATACTTGCAACATCAGATGAGGAACTTCTTGCAAAATTAAAGGCTTACAGCCAGGAATTAAAAGAACAGGTGGAAGCAAAAGACGCAAGATTACAGGAAGTCGGATATAAAAATTACTAAGATAACTCAGGTCCATAAACAGGATCAGGGGTAAAAACGGAGGATTATCATGGATTACAAGACCGCTGGAGTAGATGTTGAAGCAGGATATAAATCAGTAGAGCTGATGAAAGAGCATGTAAAGAGAACCATGCGTGAAGAAGTGCTGGGAGGACTGGGAGGATTTTCCGGTGCCTTTTCTCTTGCTAAGATCAAAGAAATGGAAGAACCGGTATTATTATCAGGTACAGACGGATGTGGAACTAAAGTAAAACTTGCTATGGTCATGGACAAGCATGACACCATTGGCATTGATGCAGTTGCCATGTGTGTCAATGATATTGCATGTGCAGGCGGAGAACCATTATTCTTCCTTGATTATATTGCATGTGGTAAGAATTATCCGGAAAAGATCGCAGCTATCGTAGGCGGCGTTGCAGAAGGCTGTGTGCAGTCAGATGCAGCTCTGATCGGCGGTGAGACAGCAGAGCATCCGGGACTGATGCCGGAAGACGAATATGACCTGGCTGGTTTCGCAGTAGGTGTCTGCGATAAAAAAGAGATGATCACAGGTGAAGAACTGAAAGCAGGAGATGTTTTGATCGGTATGGCATCCACAGGTGTTCACAGTAACGGATTTTCTCTTGTCCGTAAAGTTTTTGATATGACAAAGGAATCTCTTGATACTTATTATGAAGAACTTGGAACAACACTTGGTGAAGCACTTCTGGCACCAACCAGAATCTATGTAAAAGCATTAAAGAGCATTAAAAATGCCGGAGTTCGTGTGCACGCATGCAGTCATATCACAGGCGGCGGTTTTTATGAAAATATTCCGCGTATGCTTAAAGAGGGAACACGTGCAGTTGTGGAAAAGAACAGCTATCCGGTACTTCCAATCTTCAAACTTCTTGCTGAAAAAGGCAATATTGATGAACAGATGATGTACAATACTTATAACATGGGACTTGGAATGATCCTTGCTGTAGATGCAGCAGATGTGGACAAAACAATGGAAGCGATCAAAGCAGCAGGTGACACTCCGTACGTAGTAGGACGTATCGAAGATGGTGAAAAGGGAGTGACTTTATGTTAAAAGTCGGTGTACTGGTTTCAGGAGGCGGCACGAATCTGCAGGCTATCCTGGATGCCATTGACTGTGGAAAGATTACAAATGCAGAAGTTTCTCTGGTTATCAGCAATAATCCGAAGGCTTATGCGCTAGAGAGAGCAAAGAATCACAACATAGAAGCTGTATGTATTTCCCCAAAACAGTTTGAGAACAGAGAAGAATTTCACAGGGCACTTCTTGCGAAGCTGAAAGAAAGTGGCGTAGAGCTTATTGTTCTGGCGGGATTTCTTGTGGCTATTCCTCCAATGATCGTGGAAGCGTATCCAAATAAGATCATCAATATCCACCCGTCACTGATTCCGTCTTTCTGTGGAGTGGGCTATTATGGATTGCATGTACATGAGAAAGCTCTGGAAAGAGGCGTACGTGTGACAGGTGCGACCGTACATTTTGTTGACACAGGTACAGATACAGGTCCGATCATTCTTCAGAAGGCCGTAAAGATTAAATCTGATGATACCCCGGAAGTTCTTCAGAGACGTGTTATGGAGAAAGCGGAGTGGAAGATTCTTCCGAAAGCTATCAATCTTATTGCCAATGACAAAGTGAAAGTGGTGGATGGAAGAGTAGAAACAGAGGAATTTGATACAGAAGAGTAGATAAAGGAGCAAAAATAAAATGAAAGTCTTGATCGTAGGCAGCGGTGGAAGAGAACATGCCATTGCATGGAGTGTTTCAAAGAGTCCGAAAGTGGATAAAATTTATTGTGCACCTGGAAATGCAGGGATTGCAGAACTTGCAGAATGTGTAGATATCGGTGCTATGGAGTTTGAGAAACTTGCTGATTTTGCTCAGGAGAAAGCAATCGATCTTACCATTATCGGTATGGATGATCCTCTGGTTGGCGGTGTGGTAGATGTATTTGAAGCACGTGGCCTGAAAGTCTTTGGCCCGAGAAAGAATGCAGCTATCCTTGAAGGCTCCAAAGCGTTCTCAAAAGATCTGATGAAAAAATACAATATTCCCACAGCGGCATATGAGAATTTTGATGATCCTGAGAAAGCACTGGAATATCTCCGCACAGAAGCCAGATTTCCAATTGTCCTGAAGGCTGATGGTCTTGCACTCGGCAAGGGGGTACTGATCTGTCAGGATCTGAAAGAGGCAGAAGATGGCGTAAAAGAGATCATGGAAGATAAGAAATTCGGAAATGCCGGAAATACCATGGTCATCGAAGAATTTATGACAGGACGTGAAGTCTCTGTGTTATCATTTGTAGATGGAAAAACTATCCGTACAATGACATCCGCACAGGATCATAAACGCGCTCAGGACGGTGATCAGGGATTGAATACGGGCGGAATGGGAACTTTCTCCCCGAGTCCGTTCTACACAGAAGAGGTAGATGAATTCTGCAGGAAATATGTATATCAGCCGACAGTGGACGCAATGGCTGCAGAAGGACGCCCATTTAAGGGAATCATTTTCTTTGGTCTTATGCTTACCGCAGATGGCCCGAAGGTATTGGAATATAATGCACGCTTCGGAGATCCGGAAGCACAGGTAGTCCTGCCACGTATGAAGAATGATATCATTGAAGTAATGGAAGCTTGCGTAAATGGAACACTGGACCAGGTAGACCTTCAGTTCGAGGATAATGCAGCAGTGTGCGTAGTACTTGCAAGTGATGGATATCCTGTAAAATATGAAAAAGGTATCCCAATGTACGGCTTTGAAAATTTCAAAGGCAAAGACGGATATTACTGCTTCCACGCAGGAACCAAACTGAAAGACGGTCAGATTGTTACTAATGGTGGTCGTGTTCTGGGAATTACTGCGACAGGCAAAGATTTAAAAGAAGCAAGAAAGAATGCATATGAAGCTACAGAGTGGATTACATTCGCAAATAAATATATGCGCCATGATATTGGAAAAGCAATTGATGAAGCATAAAAAATATTGATGTTTAAAAATAAACAGGAGACAAAGCTGGGATAAAAGTCCCATTCTTGTCTCCTGTTTTATGGTTGGCAGATACTTCTTCTGTCCAAAATGATCTCGATGTAATATTTTTTGAAAGAACGATAGAATCCACATAAATTATTTTGCATAAATAATACGAGCGATTTCCTTTACTTTTCATGCAATCTGTTATAAAATAGAAAAGTGCTGTAAAGCAAAGTTACAGATTGAGATGAATTGTAACGTAGCAGAAACAGCAAGGAGAAAGTTACTGTTCAGCATATGCACAGTAATGGGAGAAATATTATGAACAGGAAAAGTCAGAAAGAGATTCAGGTGACGACACATATGGTGCGCCAGTTTCTGCAGGAGAATGAAGATACCGGTTATCGGGTTTTTCACAGCAATCTTCTGCCGGGTGTGGATAATGTTATGGGAATTAGACTTCCGGTGTTGCGAAAATTTGCAAAGCAGCTTTCTGGTATGGACTGGCAGGAATGGTTTGAACAGGCGGATGACCAGTGGTATGAAGAAACGATGCTTCGCGGATTGGTGAGTGCTTATGCAAAGATGGAATGCAAAGAACGCTTAACATATGTGGCAAAATTTGTGCCGGACATTAATAACTGGGCAGTATGCGATTGCTTTTGCAGTACATTAAAAGATGCAGATAAATACCAGACAGAATACTGGGATTTTATTGAAACGTATTTTACTTCGAATAAAGAATACGAAGCAAGATTTGCGGCAGTCATGCTTCTGGGACATTTTGTGAAGCGTGAATATTTGAAAGAGAGTATCAGACGTCTGGAGAGTATCACTCAGCAGGGATATTATGCAAAGATGGCAGTGGCGTGGGCAGTATCTGTATATTTTGCGGCATTTCCGGATGAGATGCTGACATACTTGCAGGACGGTCACAAACTGGATGAATTTACATATAAGAAATCACTACAGAAGATCACAGAGTCTTATCGTGTTGATAAGGAAATGAAAAAGATCATAAAAGAAATGAGACAGAGAGGATAAAATAATGGGAATCAGTAAAGAAGAAGCAATCAAGGAATTACAGAACAGAGAGACAGTATTTGTTGCATACTCACAGGCTACCAAACTGCCATATGTGAAATGTGACGAAGAGACTTATAATGACCAGGCATGGATTTTTTCCACAGAAGAAGGAATCAAAGAATTCGGCAAAAAAATGCTGGAAGAAAAGGTTCTTCTTATGGGTATGAAATTTACCAAGAAGGATTATCCCAGATTATATGGAACTTTCTATGCAATTGGCGTAAATACAGTTGTATGGGTAGATGGTGAAGATAAGATTGAGATTGATCTTCCTGATATTGCAAAACAGGCAGATATGAGCAAGATTGAGCCGGCTAAGAGACCGCTTCTGAATCCTACACTGGAGCTTTCCGGCATTTACTTTATGCAGGAACTCCGCCGTCCGGTAGAGAAGGATCAGCATGGAAATCTTCGTGAGCTTGAGGAAGAACTGATCGTAAACCTGAAGAAATCCGAATATCTGGTTGCTATGAATGTAGATCCTGAAGATCCTAAGAAGATCAATATTCCGTATCTCAAAAATAAAAAAGAAGAAATTCTCCAGCCTGTATTTACAGACGTTATGGAACTTGAGAAGTTTACAAAAGGTCAGAAGCTGCGTATTGCGAAAGTACCGTTTGCAAAACTTCCGGAGCTGTTAATCGATAAGGCAATGGCTTATGCAGTTAATCCATTAGGCTTTAACCTTGTTCTGAACAGAGAACAGCTCAATAAGATCATTGGCTTAAAATAATCAAGTCATGTAGATGAAATTCAGTTGACAGAAAGAAGATAAAGGGTGTGTATGCTGTGTGAGAACATGGCAGTACACCCCTTTTTGTTTTGAAAAATAATACAGCAATACGTCTTTCTGTTGCAAAAAATGTTGGTTTGTGCTAGGATATGTGTAACACAAAAAGGAGAAGAAAACGTATGATGATAGAAATAGATTTCAGCAGTGATGAAGCCATTTACATCCAGCTGACCAATCAGATCATCATGGGGATTGCTACGTCAAGACTGCAGGAGGGAGATACACTGCCATCAGTGAGACAGCTTGCAGATACAGTTGGGATAAATATGCATACAGTAAATAAAGCATATTCACTGCTGCGACAGGAGGGATTTGTCACTATCGACCGCAGACGTGGTGCAGTGATTTCTATTGATGTAAATAAACGGAAAGCATTGGAAGAACTGAAACAGAATCTCATGGTGGCGCTTGCGAAAGGATGTTGCAAGAGCGTAAGCAGAGAGGAAGTACATCAGCTTATTGATGAGATTTTTGACGAATATGATGAAAACAGATAGGAGAGGACATGGAGAGACAATTTACCAGACAGGCAGAGAATGCCCTCAAATTGGCAAAGACAACTGCGAAAACCTGTGGACATGGATATATCGGAACAGAACATCTTCTTGCAGGTCTTTTGAAAGAACCTGAAGGCACTGCGGGAAAAGTGCTGCAGGAATTTAACGTAGAAGAAGAAAAACTCAGGGAACTTATCAGCAGCCTGGTTACACCGGTTCAGGGCAATACTGTGGCAGCAGAAACAAAAGATCCCCAGTACAGCCCGAGAGCAAGAAGGATCATTGAACAGGCGAAGGAAGATGCTGAGAGTATGGAATGTCTTTGCGGAACAGAGCACCTGTTGCTTTCGCTTCTGAAAGAGACAGACTGCGTAGCGACCAGACTGCTTTTTACAATGGGAGTAAATATCCAGAAGTTGTTTGCGGCTATCCTGACAGCTATGGGATTTGACAATGATACCATTGCAGAGGAATTTCAGTACGCAAGGAATGCGGGAAACAAAAAAGTGACCAGTACCCCTACGCTGGATCAGTACAGTCGTGACCTGACACAGCTTGCAGCAGAGGGAAAACTGGATCCTGTGATAGGGCGTGATAAAGAAATTACCAGACTGATTCAGATTCTGAGCAGACGTACGAAGAATAATCCGTGTCTGACAGGGGAACCCGGAGTAGGTAAGACTGCCATTGTAGAGGGACTTGCACAGCGCATTGTTATGGGAATGGTTCCGGATACAGTGAAGGATAAGCGTCTTGTTGTGTTAGATCTTTCCGGCATGGTTGCGGGAAGCAAATACAGAGGTGAATTTGAGGAACGCATTAAGAATGTGATCCAGGAAGTAAAAGAACATCAGGGAATTCTGCTGTTCATTGATGAAATCCATACCATCATCGGAGCAGGTGGAGCGGAGGGAGCACTGGATGCTTCTAATATCCTGAAACCTTCTCTTTCCAGAGGTGAGATTCAGCTTATCGGCGCGACTACTCTGGAGGAATACCGTAAATATATTGAAAAAGACGCAGCACTGGAACGAAGATTCCAGCCTGTGACAGTGGAAGAACCATCTTCAGAGGAGACTGTTGAGATCCTTAAAGGTCTGCGTCCATATTATGAGAAACATCATGGGGTAAAGATTGAAGATGAGGCACTTGAGGTAGCAGTAAAAATGTCACAAAGATATATCAATGACCGTTTCCTTCCGGATAAGGCAATTGATATTATTGATGAAGCAGCATCAAAGGTTCAGCTTGCGGGTTATCAGTCAGCACCTGAAATGGAACAATATGAACTGGAACTGAATGAACTTCGTGAGGAGAAAGAACAGGCAGTTAAGACTGCAGATATTGAACGCGCAAAAAAAGCACAGGTACGCCAAAATGAAGTGGAAGCCGAAATGGAGAAAATCCGCATTAAGACTGAACGTAGAAATAAGAGGAAGAAACTTGTTGTAGATGAAGCTGCTGTTGCAGAGACGATTTCTGACTGGACAAAGATTCCTCTTCAGAAACTGACAGAGGGAGAAACCAAACGTCTTGCTCGTCTGGAGAAAGAACTTCATAAACGTGTGATCGGACAGAATGAGGCAGTGAAAGCTGTTGCGCAGGCAGTGAAACGGGGAAGAGTAGGACTTAAAGATCCGAACCGTCCCATTGGTTCTTTCCTTTTCCTTGGACCTACAGGTGTTGGTAAGACAGAACTTTCCAAGGCTCTGGCAGAAGCTGTCTTTGGAAGTGAACAGGCGATGATTCGTGTAGATATGTCCGAATATATGGAGAAACACAGTGTCTCCAAGCTGATCGGTTCTCCTCCGGGATATGTAGGATATGAAGAAGGCGGCCAGCTCAGTGAGAAGGTCCGCAGAAATCCGTACAGTGTATTGCTTTTTGATGAGATTGAGAAGGCACATCCGGATGTGTTTAATATACTTTTACAGGTGCTGGATGACGGTCATATTACAGATGCACAGGGAAGAAAAGTCGACTTCAAACAGACGATTATTATTATGACTTCCAACGCAGGGGCACAGGCGATCATGGAACCGAAACGTCTGGGATTCATGTCTGATAATGATGAGAAGAAAGACTATGAACGAATGAAAGGCGGTGTGATGGAAGAAGTGCGCCGGATTTTCAAACCGGAGTTCCTGAACCGAATTGACGATATCATGGTGTTCCATGTGCTGAATAAAGAAGATATCCGGAAAATTGTGACATTGCTTCTTAAAACACTGGAGAAACGATGTGCAGAACAGATGGAAATTCATCTTACAGTGACAAATGCTGTGAAAGATTTTATTGCAGAAAAAGGTTCTGATAATAAATATGGTGCCAGACCGCTGCGTCGTGCAATTCAGAGTAAGATAGAAGATGCGCTTGCAAACGAGATTCTGGAAGGCAGAGTAAAACGTGGAGATAGTGTACAGGTGAAACTTCATAAAAACGAGATTGCATTTGAAGTGAAAAAACAGTAGAAATCTCTGAACAGACAGATATTTACAATTAAAGCAGAGGACTCACATGATTCACAGAAATTGTGAAATTAGTATAAAAAAATCAGTGAGATACTGGTCAAAAAAGTGAATGTATTATATAATAAGCACATAAAATGTCGGAAAAGTACAGAGATAATGAAAACTGTACGGCATCGGCAGATGAACCGGTGGAGCGGCAAACAAAAGAGTCTTAGGAGGACATAGGAAATGGCAGTAGTAAAAGAATTAATCCGTACAGAAGAGAATGGAGCAATCAGCTTTGGTGACTATGAGCTTGCACAGAAGTCTAAATTATCAGACTATCAGCATCAGGGCGATATGTATAAAGTAAAAACTTTTAAGGAGATTACCAAGCTCGAGAGAAACGGAATGTTCGTTTACGAATCAGTTCCGGGAACAGCAGTATTTAATCTTACACAGAGTGAAGCTCAGATGGATTTCCATGTAGAGGGACCGGAAGATGCACAGATCACAGTGGAGATGGAGCCGGATACAGAATATGAAGTATTTATTGAGCAGGCAAGCACAGGTAAGATGAAAACAAACCTGGGCGGTAAACTTTCCTTTAGCGTGGAACTTGGCAATGCTGCAAGAGTAGAAGTAAAGATTGTAAAATGCTGAAAAATAAAAAGACGGTATATTTTTGCCAGGAGTGCGGATATGAATCTGCAAAATGGATGGGGCAGTGCCCGGGATGCAAGTCCTGGAACACCTTTGTGGAAGAGACAGTTTCCACAAAGAAGCCATCCTCTTCTGGAGCAATGAAATCATCAGAAAAAAGGCAGGAACCGGTGATCCTTAAAGACATCAGCCTGTCAGAAGATGAACGGCAGACAACTCAGATTGGTGAACTTGACAGGGTGCTGGGCGGCGGTATCGTCCCCGGCTCCCTTGTTTTAGTGGGAGGAGATCCGGGAATCGGAAAATCAACGCTGCTTTTACAGGTGTGCAGGAATCTGGCAGAGAAGCAGGTTTCGGTTCTTTATATTTCAGGCGAGGAATCTCTGAGACAAATTAAGCTGAGAGCTAATCGTATCGGGCAGTTTACGGATAAGATGCAGCTTTTATGTGAGACGAACCTGGAAGTGATACGTGAGGTGATCGAGCGCAGAAAACCGGATGTGGTTGTGATCGACTCCATTCAGACTATGTTTCACGAAGATGTAAGTTCGGCACCGGGAAGTGTCTCTCAGGTGAGAGAATCTACCAATATCCTTATGCAGATCGCAAAGGGGATGGGGGTGTCCATTTTTATTGTAGGTCATGTGACGAAAGAAGGAAATGTGGCAGGTCCGAGAGTTCTGGAACATATGGTGGATACGGTGCTTTATTTTGAAGGCGACCGGCATGCTTCTTATCGTATCCTGCGTGCGGTGAAGAATCGTTTTGGATCTACGAATGAGATTGGTGTTTTTGAAATGTGTAATACAGGTCTTGAGGAGGTGAAGAATCCGTCGGAATATATGCTGAATGGCAGACCGGAGGATGCGTCGGGTTCTGTTGTGGCGTGTTCTATGGAAGGAACCCGGCCGATCCTGGTTGAAATCCAGGCACTTGTGTGCCAGAGTAATTTCGGTATTCCGAGGCGGACAGCGGTGGGAACTGATTTTAATAGAGTGAATCTCCTTATGGCTGTGCTTGAGAAGAAAGTAGGACTCCGTCTGGCTGCATCGGATGCTTATGTCAATATTGCAGGGGGAATGAAGATGACAGAGCCGGCAATTGACCTTGGGATCTGTCTGGCGATTGTTTCCAGTGCGAAGGATATTGTGATTCCTGATAATGTGATGGTATTTGGCGAGGTTGGTCTGAGTGGTGAAATCCGCGCAGTGAATATGGCAGGCCAGCGTGTGCAGGAGGCGAAAAAGCTGGGATTTGGAACAGTTGTGCTTCCGGAAGTGTGTAGGTCTTCTGTTGGAAAAGTGGAAGGAATCAACTTGGTTTATGTGTCGCAGATTCGTGATGCGATTGGTTATATTATGAAAAAATAGATTGTCAGACTACTGGCTTATATATGGTTTGAATAAGTCGATCAGACTGTCGTCAAAGATATTTTTGCCTGAGAAAGTCTGCTGACAGAGAGAAAGAGGAAAGGATCAAAAGTTATGGCGAGTGGGATTGATACAGTGATATTTGATATGGATGGAGTGATTTTTGATTCGGAGATTCTTGTGCTTCAAGCGTGGAAAGAAGTGGCAGAACGTCATGGAATCGCAGGAGTTGAGGCGGCATGTCATGAGTGTCTGGGAACAAACAGTGTTGTAAGTAAAGGGGTTTTTCTGAAGCATTATGGTGAAGATTTTCCGTATGAGGAATATAAAGCGGAGATGGCAGAGGTGTTTTTCAGTCATGCTTCCGGAGGTAAACTGGCAAAGAAGCCGGGGGTTGAGGAGCTTTTGAAATATCTGAAGATGAGGGGATTTAAGATTGGGCTTGCCAGTTCTACCCGGGAGGTACTGGTGCGTTCGGAGATTTCAGATGGCGGGCTGCTGGGATATTTTGATCAGATTATCGGGGGAGATATGGTGGAACGGAGTAAGCCGGAACCGGATATTTTTCTGGAGGCTTGCAGACGACTGGAATCAAAACCGGAAAATTGTTATGTGATAGAAGATTCTTATAATGGGATCAGGGCAGCACATGCAGCAGGGATGCATCCTATTATGGTGCCGGATCTGATGGAACCGACGGAGGAGATGAGGGTGTTGGCAGAGAAAATATTGAGGTCGTTGTATGAAGTTAAAGAGTATATACGATAAAAGTTTATAAAAAATTTCTTAAATACTTATAATTCTTTTATTGAAGCATAATCTGAGGGATGATAAGATATAAGAGTAAATCATCAATAGTCTTTAAGAGGAACTGGATATGTCTCTGATTTTTGAATGGGATGAGGATAAAGAGGAGATAAATATGCGAAAGCATGGAATTTCTTTTAAAATAGCTTCTAAAGTCTTTTTGGATGAGAATCGTATAGAAATATACGATAAAACACATAGTATAGATGAAGATCGTTTTGTAACTATAGGTTCTATTGGTGAAATATTGTTTGTGGTATACACAGAACGTGATTCTAGAATACGAATGATTTCTGCAAGATTAGCAACAAATAAGGAGAGGAGGATATATTATGGTGACATTTGAATTGAGGGAAAATACACAGCTTGACGAAAGAGAAAAGCAAATGCTTGAACAAGCTAAAAATGTACCTATTGTATTTGATAGTGATTCTCCTGAGTTGACTAAGGAAATGGAAGATGCTTTTAGACAGGCGAGAATAGAAAAGCCATATAAAAAAGAGGCAATTACGCTTTATGTCTCGTTGGATACGATTGAGAAGGCAAGAAGTCTTGGGACAGATTATATTTCGATTTTGGAAAATGTATTAGACAAGGCTATGAAAGAGTATAAGGTTTCATAAAGAGGTACGCCAAGTCCGTCAGATCATTCCTGTTGGGGCGGTTTCGGGGGATAAGGTACGCCAAGTCCGTCAGATCATTCCTGTCGGCTCGGTTTCGGGACTTAAGAAAAGCTAAGCCCCGGGAAATCCGCTAAAAGCATTCGCAGATAACTCAAACTCGCTGCGCTCAGACAGTGAGT
>ERZ839823.214-NODE-214-length-94069-cov-27.618578_pt1 | contig 94069 bp, 85 predicted proteins | sample MGYA00519862_ERZ839823 | MGnify/ENA primary metagenome ERZ839823 (study PRJEB31850, sample SAMEA3708853) | human gut metagenome | biome: human gut; feature: human-associated habitat; material: faeces | place: China | collected 2014 ...
GCGGCCTGACTCTCGGCTTTGCCAAGACTCAGAACGCCTCCTACCTTCTCTACATGTTATATTTCTGCTTCTCAGTTTAGGGTGAAGCCCCCCTGTTTCTAATTTAGCTCTCTAGGCTCTTTTTTTAGCTATGCTCAAATTCGAGCATACAGGGCTCAGGTCTACCAAAGTGAGAGACGAAAACCAATATTGCCGTTGGGATTGGTCTTAGTGTAGTCAAAGCGATTGGCTGCTGGACCGTACGAACCAATGATGTAATAAAAGCCCCCTCGCGCCGCACAAGGACTACTATCACGGGAAGTCTTCTCTAAAGTCCACTCCTCTACGTTTCCAGCTATATCATAAATATTCATTACTTTATTTTTCTCTGATGTTCCTGTTGTTACTAATATTCCGTTTCCGGTTGTAGATTGGGCTATTTTATTTCTACTTGTATCTACAAAATTTGGAGTTGATGTTGTTGTTGGATTCCATGTTGAGCTTAATGACCAATTACTCATCGTTGCATATTTTCCAGTCTGGCTTAATTGGAATGTTGAATTATAATAATTTCCTATTGTTGTACTATCTTTTGTTAAAACATCTGTTGATGTAATTTTTGCTGTATCTTTACTCATAAACGCTAGCACTAAATCCCATTGCACTCCAAACATTAAACTACTTGTTTTTGTTCCTGGATTTACATTACTTGCTAAATTTTGTGCTTGTGTTCTTGTTACATATGTGTATGGATATGCATCTGCTTTTGATACTGGCACTGGCATTCCTTCTATTGTATATTTTCCATCTGAATTTGTTTGTTCATCACTAGTTCCATTTTCTGCAATTCCAGCTTCGTATCTTCCTACATAAAATCCTCCATTTTCATATACACTTTTTAACATACTATTTTTTAATGTTTTATACTCTGTTTCACTTAACCAGCCTTCATTTTTATCATCTGCATACCATGTGTCTGAATACTTAGTGCTTCCTCTATATGTTTTTGTATATTCCTTTAAATCATTTTCTATACTTGTATAATCTGCATCTGTAAATGTTGTTTTTCCAAGCCCTGTTTTAGCATAAACTGCTGTTGTTCTTGGTACTACTACCCACACATATTCATTTCCACTTCCATCTTTTATTACTAATCCTGTCTCTATTGTTCCTTCTTTTTTTGTAAATGTATTATCTGGAAAGTATGGGGCTGTTTCTTTTGTTGCTTCTGCTGGTACTTTTGTATCTGTTCCACTTCCTCCAGCTCCACCATTTCCGCTACCATTTCCAGCTAATGCACCTTCCATTTCACTTACCAAACCATTCATTCCTTTTAAATCATTTTGGCTGGCTTCTGCAGATTTTGTTTCTGCTTCTTTTGCTTTTGCTATTATTCCGTTATTGCCTAGCACTAAGTTAATACTTACTCCTGCAAGAATTAACAAAACTACTATCGTAACGACTAACGCAACTAGGGTTATACCCTTATTCTTTTTCATATCGTTTTCCTCCTTATATAATAGTTTTATAAAATTTATTTTCATAAATTATAAACTTATTATCTTTATTACTTATGTACTTTTTATTATTTTCAACTATTTCTTATGTTTTTATTCATATACTTCATATTTTTGTTTTATTTTTCTTTTTAAATTTCTTATTTTAAGAATTTTGTTTTTAGTTGAATTTAATTTTTAATTTTTTTGCTTAATTGTATTTCTATTAATTCAATTAAGTGCTTTTTTACTATAAAATTTACTTTTCGTACATACATCTACCACGTATATATTTGTTGCATTAATCGTATTTATTTCTATATACGTTATAGATATAAATACTTCACTAAAATAATACCATTATTTTCACACGTGTGCAATAGTTTTTTCTTATTTTTTCAAATTTGTCGCTTTCTGTCGAATTGCATTATTTTTTTATTTTCTTTCTTGGTCTATTTTTTTCTTTTAATAATATATTTATTACTAGATTTTATTTAGGGGTGTTGTTTTGGTTAGCGTAAGTACTTCTTCTAAAAATGTTAAAACACGTTTTGCTGTTTTTTCTATAAAAAAATATATTCTGCCTGCTACATTTGTTTTGTTTGTTATTGGACTTGTTACTTTTTCTAGCAGTAATCTAACAGCTGCAAAATCTGGTTTAAAGCTGTGGGCTAATAATGTTGTACCAAGCCTCTTCCCTTTCTTTATTGCAACTAATCTTTTATCTCACACTAATATAATAAATTATATTAGCAAGAAATGTAACAAATTTATGCGTCCTATTTTCAATGTGCCCGGAGAATCTGCATATGCTTTTGTTTTAGGGCTTATTAGTGGCTACCCTATGGGTGCTAAAATTGTTACAGATTTGCGCACCAACAATAATTGCACTAAAGATGAAGGCGAACGAATGCTTTGTTTTACAAATAATTCTGGTCCTCTCTTTATAATTGGAACAGTACGGAATTTCTATGTTTTCCAATTCTAATATTGGCTTGCTTTTATTTATTACACATACACTCTCAGCTATAACTGTTGGAATTTTATTAGGACAATTAGCACGTTTAAAGCATAAATTTAAAAATAATATTTTTGAACACTCGTATAATTCATCAACTAATGAACTGTGTACATTTAACAATTTAGGAAGCATACTTTCTAATGCAATACTAGAATCTAGCAAAACAATTATAATGATTGGCGGGTTTGTTGTAATCTTTTCTGTAATAATTTCTATTTTAGGAAACAGCAAAATTTTAGAAATATTTTCATACTTATTATACATACCATTAAAACTCTTAAATATAGATTTATCTTTTGCAAAACCAATCATCTCCGGAATTATAGAACTAACTAATGGAGTATTGCTTGTAAGCTCAGTTACAAGTAAAGCCCTTTCTTTCAATATCATCATTTGTGCATTTTTACTAGGGTTTGGCGGAATATCAGTATTACTTCAGGTTTTAAGCATAACATCAAAATCAGATTTATCTATAAAAAAATACATTTACGGAAAACTTTTGCAAGGAATTATTGCAGCAATTTACACATATATTTTAATAAACCTAATACCAATGTTTTTCTTAAACTTGTAATTACTTTATTGCTTATTATGGCTATTACTCTACATTATTACTTAGTCACTAAAAAATACCTAATTACAACCTTCGTTTGGTAAAAAATACATCTATTTTAATATTAACTTGAGTATATCTTTTTTTATTGGTTTATGGGTAAAACCTTTAAAAACCTAAATACATTATAAGGAATTAATTCTATGGATAAGAATGTTGACTATAATTATTACGGAATGCCTCCATTTTCTGGGCCAAACATGTACGACATGAACGCAGACCCAACAATGGACTCAAATGCTATGTTTAATCCACTTATGCAATACGAGCAAGCCTACATGTATTATCGTTATTTGAGTATGCAAATGGAATACAAAATAAAATGCAAGGAATATGAAAAATTAACATCTAAATCTGATTTTTCGCGAGATTCTGGAAGAAAAGTAGAATAATTATTGATTTAAGCCAAATTATATGGTATAATGTACGTGGAATAATTTTAATTAACGAATCGGAGGTGTGCCTCTTAACACTATAGTTAAGAGCAAATTATAATGGAAAAAACTAGAAACTCAGTAATAGATTTATTTAAAAATTTTGGTCTTGCAATTAGCAAATTAGTAAATGATGGCGAAGTTGATGATGTGGAATTAACTGGCGAACTTGCAAAAGATCCTATGGAAGCTTTAAAAGAATATGAAGCTTCTGTTAAATCTGTAGAAGAACCGGTACAAGCTAAAACTAAAGCTAGAACTCAAAATCGCGAAAAAATACAAACACGCGAAGCATCTGCTGTAAAGCATACAACAAGAGCTACTACTAGAAAAGAACCAACAGTAAAAATTGTAGACGATGACGAACGTGAAATGTAATATTCTAAGCATAAAAAATTTATATATTTATTGAAATTTAATAAGAGTATTTATAAAAATGCATGCAGATATTTATTAAAAATTGTTTTAAAAATTAAAAATATTGTGTTATAATTCACAGGCAAAAAATTGTATGCATTTTTTATATTTTTGCTTGACAAAATGCTCTTTTCCCTTTATAATAATATCTGTTGTAAGAAATGGCGACGTAGCTCAGTTGGCTAGAGCAAACGGTTCATACCCGTTAGGTCAGCGGTTCGAATCCACTCGTCGCTACCATAAATTAAGGCTGTAATTTGAATATTACAGTTTTTTTATTTATATGAATTTAATTTTTAATTTGACATATAATAAAAAAAGTGCTATTATAATTATAGCAATTGCAATAAATGTTTCAAAGAACATAAAAAAGACTAGGTCTGATACACCTAGTCTTTTCCTTTGCTAATTCATTAATTCATATAATCTTTTAATTTTTTACTTCTGCTTGGATGACGTAATTTTCTTAATGCTTTTGCTTCTATTTGTCTTATTCTTTCTCTTGTTACATTAAATTCTTTTCCTACTTCTTCTAGTGTTCTAGATTTTCCGTCTTCTAATCCAAATCTTAGTTTTAATACTTTTGCTTCTCTTGGAGTTAGTGTTTTCATTACTTCTTCTAGTTGTTCTCTTAATAATGTATATGCAGCTGCATCTTGTGGTGCTGGGCTGTCATCATCTTGTATGAAATCTCCTAAGTGGCTATCGTCTTCTTCTCCAATTGGAGTTTCTAGAGATACTGGATCTTGGGCTATTTTTTGTATTTCTGTTACTTTTTCAACTGGTATTTCCATCTCAGCTGCTATTTCTTCCGGGGTTGGTTCTCTACCTAATTGTTGTAATAAGTGTCTTGATGTACGTATTAATTTATTTATTGTTTCTACCATGTGTACTGGTATTCTTATTGTTCTTGCTTGGTCTGCTATTGCTCTTGTTATAGCTTGTCTAATCCACCATGTTGCATATGTGCTGAATTTGTATCCTTTTGTATAATCGAATTTTTCAACAGCTTTTATTAATCCCATGTTTCCTTCTTGGATTAAATCTAAGAATAACATTCCTCTTCCAACATATTTTTTTGCTATACTTACAACTAATCTTAGGTTAGATTCAGCAAGTTTTTGTTTTGCTGCTTCGTCTCCAGCCAATACTTTTTTTGCAAGTTCAAGTTCTTCATCATATGATAAAAGTGGAATTCTTCCTATTTCTCTTAAATACATTCTAACTGGGTCATCTATATTGATGCCTTCCATACTTGCTAGGTCTATGTCTTCTACTTTTATGTCTTCTACTGCTTCTAGCTCATCTATGTCTGGCTCTTCTAAGTCTAAATCGTCTTCTTTTAAAACACTTACACCCATGTCTTCAAATGCATCAAATACTTTATCTATTTGCTCAGTATTTGCATCATCTAATTCGCTTGCTAGTTCACCATATGTTATTTTTCCTTTTTCTTTTGCCTTTTTTATTATATTATTTAATTTTTCTTCTGGTGTAACATCTTTTTTATCTTTATGCTCAACTGTCTTTTCTACTTTGCTTTGTACTTTTTCGTTTTCATTTTCTTTCTTCATTACAATATAACCTCCCTATTTTATTTTGGCTAATTGGATAATTACCTCGTTGAGTTGAGCTTCCAGATTAGCTACTTCTTCTTTTGTTAAATTGCTGTTGTCTATTTTACCTAATATTTCATTTCTTCTTTGTAATAATAACTCTTTTCTATATGTTACAAGCACATCTTCTATGCATTTATCTACATCTGTTATTTCAAAATCTGACGACATTATTCCAGACAAATAATTAACTGTAATCTCATCTTCGAATAAATCTAATATATTTTCTATATTAATATTACCTTTTTCGTGCTCTTCATACAGTTTATTTATTATTGCCTTATTTCTTTCTATTTTGATTACATTATTATCAATAAGTTTTTTCAATCTTTCGAAACTTTTGTCTGGGTAGTTTATTAATAGATATATAACTAAGCTTTCTAATCTTTTTGTTTTTACGTCTACAGGTTGTTCATCTTGTTGAATTGATACACTCTTTACAGGAACTACCTTTTTTTCGAGTTTTTGTTCTGTTCTTGAATTTGCATATAATAGCTTATTTATCTCTGCATAAATTGCGTCTTTTGATACTTTATATTCAAGAGAAATTTTGTCTACATATACTTCTCTCTCCATGCTATTTTCGACTTTTGCAACAATTTTTGCAACTTCGTTTAAGAATTTAATTTTATCATTTACATTGTCTAAATCTAGGCTTTTCTTTAGCATTTTTACTTTAAATTCAACTAAAGAAATTGCTTTATCTACATACATTTGGAATCTTTCTGGTCCGTATTTTACAACAAATTCATCTGGATCTTTCGCACCCTCTATTTGTAATATTCGTATGTCGCATCCTAAATTTTGAAGTATTTCCAAACCTCTTAAAGTAGCAGCTTGTCCTGCTCCATCAGCATCATAACCAATTATTACTTTTTCACAACTTCTTCTTAATAATCTGCCTTGTGCCTCTGTTAATGCTGTTCCTAAAGACGCCACTGCATTATGTATTCCTCTTTGATGAAGTGATACAGCATCCATGTACCCTTCTACCATTATTATTGTCTTTGAATTGTACTTTCTTGCAATATTAAACGCAAAAAGGTGCCTTCCTTTACTGTAAACAATATCTTCTGGAGAATTTATGTACTTAGGCTTACTATCATCTAATACCCTTCCCCCAAAAGCAATTACTCTTTCATTGGTATCAAATATAGGAAACATCAACCTGTTTCTAAACCTATCTATAAATTTTCCGTCTGGATTCTTATTAACTAAACATGAAGCAAGAATTTCTTCCTCTGTAAAACCTTTAGATTTTAACTCTGTATATAATTCATTAAATCTTCCAGAATATCCTATTTTAAAGGCTTTCAGAGTTTTATTATCCAAATGTCTTTTCTTTACATATTCTTGTCCAGGTTTTGCAGTTGGTTTGTATAAATTTTCATGATAAAATTCGGCAGCACATTTATTTACTTCATATACTCTCGATTTCAACTTTGCAAGTTTGTCATCTTCGAAATTGCCAGATACCGGTAATTCAACCCCGGCACGATTTGCAAGCATTTCAACAGATTCTTTAAAATTCAGATTTTCTATTTTGCTTATAAAATGAAAAACATTTCCACCTACTCCGCATCCAAAGCAGTGGAATATTTGCTTATCTGGTGATACGCAGAATGAACCGGATTTTTCTTTATGAAATGGACATAATCCCATGTAATTTCTGCCTGTTCTTTTTAAAACTACATATTGTGACACTATATCAACTATATCATTTTTACTCTTAATTTCATCTAATAATTCGTCACTATATCTTACCATTTGCAATAACCTTTCTCCATTATATATTATATTCGACATAAAATTTGGTATTCCTTCTTAAAATTCCACTTTACGTAATCAAGTTGGAAAATTATAATTATTTTTCAACTTCAAAATAAAGGAGCTAACACTAATGTCAGCTCTATTGTTTTTTATAAATTTTGTGGATTTCCTGTACTTGCATCATTAAATGGTATAAATTTGCTTACTATATTGTTTGCACTTACTGGTTCCACCATGTTCCTATGTTCTTCAAAAGATAGATTTATTTTATTTTCTACTAGATTTTCAACTTCATTTTCTGAAGCATGTTCTGCTAAAACTAATTCGCTTACCAAAATTTGTTTTGCATTATTTAGCATTTTCTTTTCTCCAGTAGATAGTCCTTTTTCTTTTTGCTTGTAGCTTAAGTTTCTTACAACATCTGCTACTTCATAAATACTTCCACTCTTCATTTTTTCCATGTTTTCTTTATATCTTTTGTTCCAATTATTCGACATTTCTGTTTCATTAGCCTCTAATACTTCAAGTACTTTTCCAGCTTCTGCTTTATCTATTACACTTCTAACTCCTATATCACTTGCTTTTGATATTGGAACCATAACCTTTACTTCTCCAGGCATTTTAATTATATAATAATTTTGTTTTTCTCCTAAGATATCTTTTTCTTCTATTGCGTCAATTGTTCCTGCCCCATGCATAGGATATACTATTTTGTCACCAACATTAAACATGTAATTATCTCCTTCCATACTGTATATTTTAGAGTTAATAAAGGTATATTTATCTCTTTCAACTACGTTTCTATTATACCATAAAAAATGGCAAAAGTCAAAGATTTTGCCATTTTATTTTTTGCCGTATTTTCCAGTATTTTCAACGGTTTTACGTATTTTTACATTTTTTCAGAAATAATTTTATGTTTCTTTTTTATGTATTTATTTTTTATGTAAGTAATATTTAATTTATACATAATAGCTTTGAATACAATCACAAGTTTTTATTATGTTCAGCTTATCTACCTGTAGAACCAAATCCACCTTTTCTTTCGCCTTGAGCATTATCATTATCTGCTGTTAAATATTTCATGAATATTAATTGACCAATTGCGTCTCCTTTTTTTATTTCAACGTCATGGTCAAAGAAATTATAAAATGCAAACATAAAATGTCCGTCATTATCTTCATTCCCATAATAGTCACAGTCTACAATTCCAACGCTATTTGCCATAACTAGTCCTTTTTTTGCAGGTCCAGAGCTTCTATTACATAGTAAAAAGAACTCGTCTGGTGGGCAATATGCTTTTAATCCAGTCTTAACTAGTGTAGGTTTTTGACCTAATTTGAAAGGTGGTATTACACAGTCTTCTGCTGCTTCAATATCATAACCTGCTGCGTGTTTTGTTTTTCTAATTGGTAAGTTTATTCCTTTATCTTCAAAACCTTTTGCAATTTCAAATCCTCTAACTTTTTCCATTTTCATATACTCCTTATGATGTTTTATTAATAAGAAGCAATTACTATTTTTCAAATATTAATTGCTTCTTGGTTTATTAATAGTTTTCTGCTTTAACTTCAAAATAAGATTGTGGATGATTGCAAACTGGGCAAACCTTTGGTGCTTCTGTTCCCACTACAATGTGTCCACAGTTTCTACATTTCCAAATTGTTATGCTTCCTCTCTTGAACACTTCACCATTTTCAACATTTTCTAGTAATCTTCTGAATCTTGCTTCATGCTCTTTTTCGATAGCACCTATTCCTCTGAATTTTGCAGCTATTTCTGTAAAGCCTTCTTCATCAGCTTCTTTAGCCATTCTGTCGTACATATCTGTCCACTCGTAGTTTTCTCCAGCTGCTGCAGCTGCTAAGTTAGCCTTTGTATCACTAATTCCGTTTAAATATTTAAAATGAATTTTAGCATGTTCCTTTTCATTTTCTGCTGTTTCTAAAAATAAAGCAGCTATTTGTTCATATCCTTCTTTTTTAGCAACACTTGCAAAATATGTGTATTTGTTTCTTGCTTGTGATTCCCCAGCAAATGCTTCCATTAAATTTTTCTCTGTTTTTGATCCTCTAAGTTCCATTATAATTTACCTCCTGTAATTTGAACTGACTTAGTTATACTATAATTTAATATAACAGTCAATATGTATTTTTTATTTTTCAACTAGAATTAAGTCATAGTCTTTTACATCAATAACCTCAGCTTTTACATATTTTCCGACTAAATCTTCATTTGATGTATTTTTTACGTAAGCTACTCCATCTATATCTGGAACATCCATGTAACTTCTACCTACATAATATTTTTTGTCTGGAGTAATTCCTTCAATTAAAATTTCTAGCTCCCTTCCTATATTCTTTTTTTCGTTTTCTTTCGAAATTTCTTGTTGTAATTTCATTATTTTGTTGTATCTAGATTTTTTAGTCATTGGATGAATTTGTTCTTTGAGTCTTGAAGCTGGTGTTCCATCTTCTTTTGAATATGTGAATGCACCTAATTTATCAAATTTTGTCTCTTTAACAAATTCATATAGTTTTTCGAAGTCTTCTTGTGTTTCTCCTGGGAATCCAACCATTAAAGTTGTTCTTATTACTACATCTGGAATTTCTTTTCTTAACTTGCTTATTGTATTTTTTATGCTTTGTCCTGTACACTTTCTGTTCATTCTTTTTAAAACTGTGTCAGAAATGTGTTGTATTGGAATATCAAAGTATTTGCATATTTTGTTATTTTCTTTTACAACTTTTATTAATTCGTCTGTTATATCTTCTGGATATGTGTATAAAAATCTTACCCATTTCAAGTCTTTTATTTTACATAGCTCTGTTAATAATTCTGCAAGTTTTGGCTCTCCATAGATATCTTTTCCGTATTTTGATGTATCTTGAGCAATTAAGATAAGTTCTCTTCTTCCTGTTGCAACAATTTGCTTAGCTTCTTCTATTATATCTTTCATCTTTCTGCTTACGAAATTTCCTCTGATATATGGAATAGCACAGTAGGTGCATCTATTGCTACAACCTTCAGCAATTCTTATATATGAATATTGTTCTCCAGTTGTGATAACTCTATTCATAAAATTTAAATCAGTATCGACCAATTTCACATTTTCCTTGCTCTCAATTTTATCATATACTTCTTTTAATACTTTCGCAAAAACTACTGATGAGTTGCCTTTTTCTTCTGCGTAATCACTATATTTCAAGAAAATATCTACCTCAGGAAGTGCTTTTTCTAGGTCTTCCTTGTATCTTTCTACTAAACAACCTGTTGCAATTAATACCTTACATCTTCCTGTTTTCTTATACTCTGCCATTTCTAAGATTGTATTTATTGCTTCTTCTTTTGCAGATTCTATAAATCCACATGTGTTTATAACAATAACATCTGCAATTTTAGGATTATTTACAATATTAAACTCATTCTCCTTAAAAATTCCAATCATCATTTCTGTATCTACTAAATTTTTGCTACATCCTAGTGATATAAAGCCTACGTTCATTTTTTATTCCCTTCTTACTTTGAATTTACCGTACTTTGTAATTTTTCTAATTTTGATATAATACTGTCATAAGTTTTTCTTGAAATTCTGCTGGTATCTCCATTTGCATAATCTTGTGCAAGTTTTTTCATATCTGTTAATTCAAATCTATTTTCTGCTTTTGTTCCATTATCTAACACATATATTGGTGTGTAATCAACTTTTTGCAATACTGCCTTGTCTGAGTCTAAACTCTTTGCAATTTGAATGTTTAAAATAAGCTCTACATCTGCATTTGCATATTTTAAAGTAGAAATATAATTTCCAAGAGAATACGCAACTAGTACATTTTTTCCTTCTTCTGTTTGAATTATTTCCATTGGTTCTACAACTGATGGATGTGAACCTAAAATCATGTCTACTCCATTTTTCACTAAGAATGCTGTTATATTTCTTTGATATTCTGATATTTCCGAGCTGTTTACATCTCCCCAATGCATTATTGCTATTATGTAATTTGAATTTTGTTTTGCATATTCTATGTCTTTTTGTGTAAGTTCTTCTGAATAAATATTAGCTGACTTTTTTTCTTCATCTGTAATTTCATTTTCATTGCTTAAACCGTATGTGTAGCCTAAAAAAGCAACTTTAATTCCATTAATTTCTTTAATGTTTCCTGTAAAATCCGAGTTTGCTTGTTCTTTTGTCTTTTCTTCATCTAGTGCGTTTTCATTTGATTCATCTACTTTGTTTTTAATTCCTGTAATTTCAACATTTTGTTCTTTAATTTTACTTATTGTTGTCTCTAATCCTTGAGTTCCATAATCCAACACGTGATTGTGTGCCAGCGAAACTAGTCCTATTCCCGAATCTTTAACTGCCTTTAGGAATTCAATTGGTGAATTATATTTACCAACACCAGAATATTTTCCATCAACAAAATTTGTTTCTAATGTTCCAATAGCAATATCTGAATTTTTTACAAATTTTGAAATTCCAGTAAACATATGAGAAAAGTCATATTCATCGTCTATTTTTGCATCATCAATCATATCCATTTGGCACAATATATCTCCAACAGCCGAAATCCTTGCTGTTCTTGTTATTACTGTTGTTTCTCCATTATTTGATGGGTTTGTAAGATTATTCTCTATTGCTGTAAAGATTTCGCCAGTCTGTTTTTCTAGCTCTTCTGCCTGTTTTGCTAATAACTTTCTGTCTTGATATTTTCGTATTTGAATTACGCCTTCAGCAACTATAATGACTGCCAGTAAAATCAATACAATAATTATAAAATTTCTATTTGTAATTGTATCTAGTACTACATTTCTTTTTCTAGTATTTCTTCTGTTTCGCATTTCATGCACCCTTTCAACTTTATCCTGTACTATTTTACTATAATTTGTAAAAAAAATAAATAGCAATTAAAAAATTGCTATTATTTTTGCAAAAGTTTCCAAAAATTTAATACATTACTGACTTTTTGGAACTTATACATCATTTTACCATTCTATTTCTTCTATTGGCGTTGGATTTTTGTTGATGACAATGTCTTCCGATTTTCCATTTTTAAAGTGTATTATTTTATCTGCCATTGGAGCTATTGCACTATTGTGTGTTATTATGATTACCGTCATATTTTCTTTTCTGCAGGTATCTTGCAAGAGTTTTAAAATTTGCTTTCCTGTGTTATAGTCTAAAGCTCCAGTTGGTTCGTCACAAAGAAGTATTTTGGGATTTTTAGCAATGGCTCTTGCTATTGCTACTCTTTGCTGTTCTCCTCCAGATAATTGTGATGGAAAATTATTTCTCCTTTCTTTTAATCCAACTTTCTCCATTACTTTTTCTGGGTTTAATGGATTTTTGCAGATTTGAGTTGCAAGTTCTACATTCTCAATTGCAGTTAAATTTTGAACAAGATTATAAAACTGGAATACAAACCCAATATCTTCTCTTCTATATTTTGTAAGTTGCTTTTCGTTGTAATTATTAACATGTCTTCCATCAATTACAACATCTCCAGAAGTCACACTATCCATTCCTCCAAGAACATTTAGGGCAGTAGTTTTTCCTGCCCCGCTAGGTCCCACAATTACAACAAGTTCACCTTTATTTATTTCAAAATTTGCATTATCTAAGGCTCTAATCTTATTATCACCCATAGTATATTCTTTTACAACATTTTTAAATTCTATATAGGCCATATTGCCCTCCTTATTTGAAAAATTCAAAATTGTAATTATTTTTCAATCCACACTTTTTAAAGATTCAGTCATACTTATTCTTTTTAGAGTTCTATTTACTGCCAAATTTACTATTTCAGCAAATATAATTGTTATTATAATTCCATATATAAAACACATTTTGCTTATTTCGTAGTTAAACATCATCATATCAAGCTCACACGTTTTTACCGCATACATCGACAAGAAATATCCCCCAAATAGTCCGAAAAATATTCCAATAACTGTTAATATTCTTGTTTCTTTTGTTATATAATTAAATACCTCTTTATTATAAAACCCAAGTACCTTTATTGTAGCAAGTTCACGTATTCTTTCACTTATGTTTACATTTGATAAATTATATAAAACTGCGAAGGCAAGCAATCCAGCTGATATTATTAGCACATATACTACTAATTGCATTTGTTCCATTACTGTTACAAAAATATCCTTCGTACCAGATAAGAAACTTACACCGGCGACTGTTGTATCATCTTGCAATATTATTTTTCCAATATTATCCTCATCATCTTCTGTTGTACCTTCTGCCTCTTTTATTAGCAAAGTATTAGGCTTGAAGCTATTTTCTCCATATAGTTTGTTGTACAAATTACTAGACATATACATATAATGATAGATGTAGTTTTCTGTTATTGCTCCTACTTTTACATCTTTTTCTATATCATCTGTATTTTTTATGGTTATTGTATCTCCAACTTTTAGCTTTAATAGGCTTGCAATCTTTTCTGAAATTATTACAGAGTCATCATCTAATGTGTATGTTTCCTTCTTGTGCTTTCTGTTTCTTAATCCTATAAATTCATCTAATTTATCTGACTGTTCTGGTACTACAAGGTTTATTGTCTGTGAGTTTTGAATGCTTGTTATTTCAACAGTTTTCATGTAACTTAGCAATGTGTCTGCAATTTTATCTAGGTTCTTTATTTTTTCATTTTCATCTTGAATTTGTGTTTTTGTTACATCCTCTTTAAATTCGATTGTTCCATCATATTTAAAAATTTCGCCATACTGATTTGGAATCATATTTCCTATCGCATTTCTTATGCCAAATCCTGCTATTATAAGCGATGTACAACCTGCTACACCTATTACAGTCATAAGCATTTTTTTCTTATATCTGAATACATTTCTTGCGGTTACTTTATTAGTAAACTTCAATCTTTTCCATATAAATGTTATTTTCTCAAGTATTATGCGTTTTCCAGGCTTTGGAGCTTTTGGAAGCATCAGCTCTGCTGGCTTTTCTTTCAATTCTTTAATACATGTATAAATTGTAGCTCCCAATGTGCAAACAAGTGCAAAACCCAATCCCATAACTCCCATTTCAATGCGAATTATGCAGTCAGCTTTTGGAATAGTGTACATCATTTCATACATCATTATTATTATTGATGGTATTAGTTTAAATCCGATTATCATTCCTACTACTCCACCAATCATGGTTGCTAAGAATGCATAAATTAGATATTTAAATGATATCTGAATTTTGTTGTACCCCAACGCTTTCAAAGTTCCAATTTGAACACGTTGTTCTTCAATCATTCTAGACATTGATGTTAAACTAATTAATGCTGCAACTAAGAAGAATACTATTGGGAACGCCTTTGCTAAATTAGCAACTCTATCTGTATCTTGAATATATTCTGCATATCCATAGTTTGAATTTCTATCTAAAATATACCAAGAAGGCTTTTCTATTTTTGCAATTTGAGTCTTTGCATCATTCAATTTTTCTTGTGCTTCATCTAATTTTTCTTGAGTTTCTTTTCGAGCATCTGCAAGCTTTTGTTCATTTTCTTCAATCTCTTTTTTAGAATTTTCCAATTTTTGCTCATTGCTCTTTATAGTTTTGTATGTGCTTGTTTTGGTTTGTGCAAGTTTCTTTTTCTGACTTTCCAGCTCTTTCTCATTTTCTTTTATTGTGTTTTCTGCCTTTGTGAGTTCCTGCTTTCCTTGCTCTATTTGAGAATTTATAGAACTTATAGTCTGACTTAAATTTTCTGCCTTTATTCCCTGGCTTGAAAGAGCATTTTCTATTTGAGAAATTCCTGCATTAATCTGACTAAGCCCTGCTTCTAATGCTGTTTTATTTGTAGTTAACTCTGTTATCTTTTCCGCATTTGCTACTGGATTTTGATTTAAGATTTTTAGAGTCTCTTCTATCTGTTTTATTTGACTCTCCACAGTCTGTTTTTGAGTTACAAGATTATCATAATTAGTTTTTATTTGATTTAAACTATCAACATTTTTCTGTGCCTCTTCTAATTGTGCTTCTGTTTCTTGCTTCTTTGTTTCAAATTCAGACCTTGCACTATTTAGCTGTGCTTCAGCATCTTCCAGCTTTTTCTCTGCATTTGCAAATTCAGTATCAGCTTGTCTTCTTGCATTTGCAAGTTCTCTTTCTCCATCCTCAATTTTTGCTTTTCCATCATCAATCTTATTTTGTGCATCTTGAAGCTCATCTTCTGCTTTTTGCTTTTGCTCATCATACTCTTTTTGAGCATCGTCTAACTTGCTCTGAGCAGTATTTACAATAGAATTATACCTAGCTTGTTTTCTTTCATCAGATATTGCATCTATATTATCTTTTACTTCATCAATTTTTTTCTGGTATTCATCTTTATATGTTTTTAAATTTTTTGCACCATCAGCAGTAATGTATGCAACTGTGTAAACATCCATATTGAAGTTTTCTTTTGGCATATACATATAAAAATTTACAGAACCAGCTCCAAGTTTACTAGAGCCTCTCGACCTAGAAATATATAAAGGAGATTGAACCATTCCTACTATTTTAACTTTCTTATTTTTTACAGTTGAATCATTGTTACTATCACTTTCTTCATTGCTACTATTATTATCATTGCTATCTTCATCATTACTTATGTCTATATCTCCAATACTTGTAGATAATTCAACCTTTTGTGGATTTAATGTGATATAATCTCCAACTTTATATCCAGTCATTGTTATCAACGAGCTCTCAACCACACATTCATCAGCATTTTGTGGCAGGCTTCCCTCTTTAAGAATTACATTGTTTATCGTACCTGGCATCGACTCAATCTTAACAACATACTCTTTCTTATCATTGCTAAAAGTAGCATCAATGCTATAAGTTCCCACTACTTCTTTAGTTCCATCTACTTGTTTCAACGCTTCTATGTCTTCGTCTGTTAAACCAAGTGTTGAAATTACTTCAATGTCCATTACATCTTCATCATCAAAATATGTATCTATGGTATCTTTCATATCTGGACTTGTAGCCGTAATTCCAGCAAAAAATCCTACTCCAAGCAATACTATTGCCACAATAGATAGAAATCGCTTAAATGTATTTTTTATTTGTCTTACACTATCTTTCAAAAGTGATTTTTCCATAATTTATATTTCCTTTCGCAAGGCTTTGTATTGATAAAAAAATACTTACAATTTTTTCTTATCTTTTCAAGATTATTTTATCATTAAACCAGTAGTAATTCAATGAAAATTTTGTGATTTTTTTAAGTTAATTACATGTTTCGACAGACTTTCTCACGGCTTATGTATTATAATTATGTCATTCTCATAAGAAAGGAGGTGAGAATGATGTATCAAAAGCAAAACAAGAGAAGAAAACGCTCGAAGAAATTTTTTAAAGCTTTACATATTATAGTTATTACTCTTAAATATGCTTTTAAAATTTTAAAAGAGCTAAAAGCTATTATTGATTTATTCAATAAATAGCAAAAAATCAGGTATGCTGTGAACATACCTGATTTTTTTGGTAATCTTTGATTACCCATTCTCATATGAAATTTAGTGTTATGCACCAAAAGCATTTCATTTATTATTATACTATATTTTATTAGTTTTGCAATATTTTTTCTAAAATTAACTTAAAAATCGTTCGACAATTTCTGCATACTCATTGTAGTTTGCCATAGTTAATATTGAAAATTATTTTTCAAATACAGCATTCTCTATTCCTACAATTTCTTGTATTTCTTCTAATATTTCTGGCGTTACGAATAAACCTCCTGCTGGAGCTATTTTTTCTCCATTTATTATTTCTATTTGAGTGTTGTTTCTATCCCCATTGAAGAATTTCAATGCCCCTCTTAGTCTGTCTTTTTGTGCTTCATCTAAATTAGTTATGTTTATGTTTAATCTTTTTTTAGATATTTTTACTGCTTGCTTTGCGCCATTTTCGTTATTAACTGATATATTTGTAGAACTTGGATTATTTGCTACATCTTCTAAGTTCCTTATTGTTCTTGCAATTATGCTTGGAGCTTCATCTTCTCTTATGCTTAGACGTCCTTCTACAAGTACTATGTTCTCATCTATCAATTCGCTTGAACATTGATTGTAACAGTTTTCGAATACGATTACATCTACACTTCCATACAAATCTTCTATTGTGACAAATGCCATTAATTTGTTATTTTTTGTATATTTTTTCTTTATTCCAGTTATTATTCCAGCATATTTTACAAATTGTCCGTCTTTTAATTGTTGTACTCTTCCAGCTAATTTTTCTGGTGACACATCTTCTTCGTTTTCTGTGCTAACTAATTCGCTTGCGTCTCTCATTTGAAGTGTGTTTACATCTGCAAATTTTTCTATTAGCTCTCTATATTTTTCAAGTGGATGTCCAGATACATATATTCCGAGCATCTCTTTTTCCATTGATAATAATTCTTGATCTGAATATTCTTTTAGGGTTGTATATTTGTATTTTAACTTTTCCATATCATCTTTGCTTGAGTCTGTTTGTGACATTGCCATATCAAACATCGAAACTTGACCTTGTATGTTCTTTTTTGATGCTCCAGAAATTGTGTCTATTATGTCTTCAAATGAAGCCATTAATGTACTTCTAGTTTCTGCAAAGTTATCAAATGCTCCTGCTTTTATTAAACTCTCTATACATTTTTTATTTACGGCTTCACCTTCCATTCTTTCGCAAAAGTCTGTAAAGCTTATGTATTCTCCATTCTTTTCTCTATTTGCAACAATCGTGTCTACTGCAGCAAGTCCAACATTTTTAATACTTCCAAGTCCAAATCTTATTTTGCCACCATCTACTGTAAACTTCGTATAACTTCTGTTAATGTCTGGCTTTAGAATTTCTATGTTCATTCTTTTACATTCATCAATGTACTCTGGAATTTTATCAAGATTTCCTAAGAAGCTGTTTAGCATTGCTGCCATAAATTCTGTTGGATAATATGCTTTTAAGTATGCTGTTCTATATGATACAACTGCATAGCAAGCAGCATGTGATTTATTGAAAGCATATTTTGCAAATTCAGACATCTCATCAAATATCTTGTTAGCAGATTTTTCGTCTATTCCATTTCTTACACAGCCTGGTACTATTATGTTCCCATTTTCGTCTACTTGACCATGTATAAATATTTCTCTTTCTTTTGCCATCACTTCTAGTTTTTTCTTACCCATGGCACGACGTACCAAATCTGCACGTCCTAGCGAATATCCAGCTAAGTCCCTAACTATCTGCATAACCTGCTCTTGGTAAACCATACAGCCATAAGTTACTTTTAATATTGGCTTTAGGCTGTCATGTGTGTACACAGCATGGTCTGGGTCTTTTTTATTGGATATATACCTTGGAATTTGGTCCATTGGTCCAGGACGATACAATGAAACTCCGGCAATTAAATCTTCCAAACAATCTGGCTTAAGTTCCTTCATGAAGTTTGTCATTCCTTGACTCTCAAATTGGAATATTCCCATCGTGTTTCCGTCTTGCCATAATTTGAATACCTTTGGATCATTCATTCCTTGGTCAAATTTTACATCAATGCCCCTATTTTTCTTAACCAAATTTATGGTATCTTGTATAACTGTTAGAGTTCTAAGTCCTAAGAAGTCCATCTTTAATAGACCTAATTCTTCAAGAGTTGTCATTATGTATTGTGTCGATATCATTCCATCTCTTACATATAGTGGAACATAGGTTACAACTGGGTCTTTTGTAATAACTATACCACAGGCATGTGTAGAAGCCTGTCTTGGCATTCCTTCCAATGCCATTGCAATATCTAGTAATTTCTTGGTTTCCGGATTGTTTTCATACTCATCTTTAAATTCCTTGTTTTGTTCCAGTGCCTTTTTTATTGTTATGTGTAGCTCATTTGGAACCATTTTTGCTAGCTTATCGGCTGTCGCATAAGGAACATCTAAAACTCTTCCTACATCTCTTATAACCATTCTGGCAGACATAGTTCCAAAGGTAATAATCTGCGAAACATGGTCTGGACCGTACTTTCTAGAAACATAGTCTATTACCTCTTGTCTTCTTTCATAACAAAAGTCAACGTCAAAATCGGGCATACTTATTCTCTCTGGATTTAAAAATCTTTCAAAAAGTAAAGCATACTTCATTGGGTCTATGTCTGTAATTTCTATAGCATACGCAACAATAGAACCAGCTCCTGAACCTCTTCCCGGTCCAACTGGTATTCCTTGAGTCTTAGCATAATGTATGTAATCCCATACAATCAAAAAATAGTCAACATAGCCCATTTTCTTGATTACGCCTAACTCGTAATTTTTTCTGTCTATAATTTCTTGTGATGGATTGTCTCCATATCTATTTTTAATACCATCATTACATAGCTTTTCTAGATAATCGTAATGTGTAGCAAATTCTTCTGGCACATCATAATTTGGAAGTATTGTGTGTCCAAATTCAAAGGTTACATTACACTTATCTGCAATCTTTACAGTGTTTTCTATTGCTTCAGGCACACCAGAGAAAAAGTCTGCCATCTCTTCTGGTGACTTAATATATAGTTCGTCTGTTTCAAACTTCATTCTATCTTCGTCGGTAATCTTTTTGCCAGTCTGAATACAAAGTAAAATCTCGTGGTTGTAAGCATCTTCTCTTCTTAAATAGTGCGAATCATTTGTTGCAACAAGCTCTATGTTCAACTTTCTTGAAAGTTCAATCAGCTTCTGATTTACTAATACCTGCTCTTTAATTCCATTGTTTTGTATTTCCAAATAATAATCTTCTCCAAATACATTCTTAAACCAAGTAGCAACTCTCTCAGCTTCTTCCATATCTCCTTTTAGAATCGCCTGAGAAACCTCTCCAGCCAAACAAGCACTACAACAAACCAATCCTTCATGGTACTTTTCTAGCACTTCTTTATCAATTCTTGGCTTGTAATAGAATCCTTCCGTAAATCCTATAGAAACAAGTTTTGTAAGGTTTTTGTAGCCTTCATTATCTTTAGCTAGCAAGATTAAATGGTTATATCTTGCATCAATATTAGGGTCTTTATCTGCTCTTCCTCTTGGGGCAACATACACCTCGCAACCAATTATAGGCTTAATTCCATTTGCCAAACATGCCTTATAAAAATCGATTGCACCAAACATAACGCCATGGTCTGTAATAGCCATAGCCTTCATTCCAAGCTCTTTTGCTCTAACTGGTAAATCTTTAATTCTGTTTGCTCCATCTAGTAAACTAAACTCACTATGCACGTGTAAATGTACAAAATCTGGCATTGTTTTTCCCCCATTTGTAATATTTTGTCTAATTCTATCATCAAAAGGGAGATTTTTCAATACGGATTATATTCTTTTCTCTTTAATTATAATAAAAATTTAAGAGGTTCCCAAACGGGAACCTCTTACTTATTTTCGCTATAGCGAATTTTTTTAATCTATTAAATTATTTTCTAGGCAATATGGTACCACTTCATTTTTTAAAGTATTTGATAAAATATCTGTACCTTCATTTGTAGTATACCATTTAAATTTTTCTATTTCTTTAGAAGTAGTAAGTTCTCCATTTATTTTTCCTTTATACTTAAATACATAAAAATGAATAGGTGTTTTCCCATCACTAGTAGCAATTTCGTCAAATTCCATTATTAATTCAAATAAATTCTCATCAAAAATCGCCTTGTTTCCAAGTTCTTCATGGCACTCTCTTATAGCTGCTTCTACCGGCTTTTCTCCTTTTTCAACTTTTCCACCAATCATTTGATATGTTGGTCTTTTTCTTGGTTTATCTATTAATAATTTTCTATCATAAAAAAACATTGTTCCAACAACTTCAAGCATAACATTTTACTCCCTTATAAAATCTCTTGAGAATCTTATCATATATTGGTGATTTTTTCAATATCTTTCGCTTGCATTATATTCTTTTTTCTTTAATTATAATAAAAATTTAAGAGGTTTCCAAACGGGAACCTCCTTTACCTCCTTAAAAGAATTCGCTAAATTCATTTGACGGAACAAACTTGATTGGACCTTCGTAACGCCCTGCTTTGCAAGCATTGAAAACGTAATTAAAATATTTTTCTCCAGCTTCGAACTTTTCTACAGGAATTGCAATAAATGCTGGCATTGAAAACCCACATTTTATATTCATCGTTGCTTCTTTGCCTTCGGCAATTTGCTCCATAGCAAGGTCTTCAACTTCTTTATTTCCTTGCCCCATATTTTCCCATGTAGTCCAACTGGACCAAATAACTATTCCTAATTGCTTTTTTTCTTTTGCTTCCTTGATAACGTCCCGAAGTAATTTTTCTGTCATAGCAATTCTCCTCCATTTATCAGGATTTTGGTTACACAGCATAGCATATTAAATACGCTAAAATACTATCAAAGTATAACATATTTATGTATTTATTTCAATACCTTTCACTATAGCGAATCTTGAAATAAAATTTCTAAATTTAATAATAACTTGATAAAATCAATCCAGAACTGGTAGTTAGCATACAAAAACTAACTACCTTATACTTTTTCTCTAATTTTCCTGTGTCTTTAATATTGCTTCTACTTCTTTTTTGGTTAGTTCAACTGCTTGAGCTATTTGTTCTATAGATAAATTCATGTTTTTTAACGCTTTCACGATTTTTTCTTTTGTTTTCTTTTCTCCTTCTTTTCTTCCTTCTTTTTCTCCAAGTTCTCTGTTTGTTTTCATCTCTACATTGTATCTCATTATACTCCACTCACGTTCTTCATACTTTGCGACTTCGTCTGGATCTTTGCTTAATTTATTTAGTTCTTTTACTGTTTTGTCTATTTCTTTATTTTCTTTGGCCGACATTTCTACTTTCTCCTCCTTACTTCCATCTATCAACCATAGCCATTGCTCTAGCTTTGTGTTGCAGTCTGGATTTTTTTGTTTAAATTTTGGTAATTCTATAAAGTGCATTTCAAATGTATTTGTTGCTTCTTTCTCTTCCTTGTTGTAGCCCATATCAACAAATTCTATTGGTTTTGTATCCTCATATTTCATTCGTGCTATTGAATGATATGCATTTCTCTCTAGATAATTATATTTCAATATATTTATTGTTATTATCTTTTTTAGCTCTTTATAATTCTGTTTAGCTTTTAGCTGTTCTGCTGCTAGTTTCGATAAATATGTGCTAGACCTTTCTTTTATATTATGCTCATTTGAAACCTGCATTTCAACATCTACTACTCTTTCATTATCTATATCCAATTTTAGGTCTAATTTTCCAAGTTTTTCATCTGCCATATTAGTTGTTAATTCTGGGTTCTTTACTTCTACTTTATCTATATGTATATTCAATATTGCCTCTAAGAAATCCTTTAACATTGAATTATTTTCTTCTCTTGCAAATATTCTTTTAAATACATAATCTGATGTTAGTGGTAATCTTGTTATCTTTTTGTCTTCTGTTCTAATATTATTTTCTTTTAAATCGTCCATTTGCTTCCTTTCCATTTTACCATTTTATTGACTGTTTTTCAACTTATAAGTAAAATTTTTATGTATTTTATCTCAATAAATTTTTTCTGAATGTTTTTTAAATAATATTTTTTCATTTGCAACACAACATACTGATTGATTTTGGATTTTACCTTTCGCTATAGCGAATAAAGAAATTAATCTTTTTGATTAAAAATAATTTGATAAATTTAAATATATATTAACGTTAATACTTTCATAGATGTTTTCATCTATTCCAAGCTCTATAATTATATTCTCGAAACAAAAGAAAAGCAAGCAAAATCGTACGTCAAATTCTTACACATTTGCTTACTTTTCTACATTTTTCTATTGAATTACTGCTCCACTTCTTCTACCATCTGTGGCATGTTTTTACCTTGTACTGTTGGTATTGCTACTATCTTAAATTTTGATATTTTATCTCCAAATTTGATTTCTACAATATTTCCAACTTTTACTTCATAGCTCGGTTTTACTACTCTACCATTTACAGATATTCTTCCTCCATCAGCCGCTTCGTTTGCAACTGTTCTTCTCTTTATTATTCTTGAAACTTTTAAAAATTTGTCTAATCTCATTTTTTCTGTACACTGTAAGTGCACTTCCTCCTTTCTCTCTTTAGGTTAAATTTGATTGGAAAAGAATTAAATTTTGGCAAGGAAAATGAATTTCAAAGGCAAGGGCGCATACTTTTTGTATGTAACCGCATTTGAAATGATATTTGACATAGCAAAAATTGTAATTATTTTTCAATCACTATCGATTCATTCAAATACAAACTATATATCCACATCCTATCCACTTTTCTATTTAATGCTTTTTCTAGTGCATCTTTATATAAATATAATTGTTCCTTGTATTTTTCTACTAACTCGTTTTCTTTTCCCGCTTCTACATAGTCTGTTTTGTAATCGACTAGTACTAGCTTTCCGTTTTTATCTATATAATATAAATCTATAATTCCCTGTACTAATATGTTTTCATCATTTTGCTTGCTTATATCATACATTCTGCTTGCTTTTACATTTATATAAAATGCTTTTTCTTTATGGATTTCTTTTGCATTTTTCAATTCTTGCCATAAATCGGATTTCGTGTATCCTTGTAATTTGCTTATATTTATATTCTCCGCTTCTGCCTTACTTATTATTTCTTTTTGCTTTAATTCATCTATCAATTCTTGAATTTTCTCAGCTGTATACTCTTCTTTTTCATTCATTTTCTGAACACATAAATGCATTAAAGTTCCTTTTTGTGCATTGCTAATCTTTGCATTTTCATTATTGTTTACAAATTTAGGTTTTTGCGTTATAGCTCTTGCCTCTTTTGTTTCTTCTACTGCAAATTTCACATTTTTAGTCTGTTCTTCTACCTGTTCTGCATTTACCATTTCTTTTATTTTTGTTACAGACGTCTTTGTTGGAACTCCTTCTATTTCTTCATGTGGATATTTCCAGTTTAAGTACTCTAATATTTTTTGCTTTTCTTCTTTATTAGCCTTCTTAGCATTTTCTATTATTTTTTGATAAATGTCTTCTTCTATTTTCTCTTCTTTTTTCAAATTTTCTAATAGTTCTTTTTTACTATGCACATTTACTCTAAATATTTTTTCTGTTTTTGCTACTCCCTCTTTTTCATATATTAGCTCTAACCAATCCAAATATGTTTTGTATTTTTGCAATAAATATGCATTAATTTTACTATCGTCTGATGGATACACCTCTAAAGCCTTTTGCTTTTCAGTTATCTTTTTGTTTGCATCTTTTTGCCTTCCAACTATTATCAATTTTTCTTTTGGTCTTGTTAATGCAACATACAAAACTCTCATCTCTTCAGACACGGCTTCTCTTTTTGCTTTTATTGCTAGTGCCTTTTTAGCTAGAGTCTTAAATTCAATATGTCTTTCCGAATCGATATATTGTGGTCCGAGTCCTAAATCTTGATCCAGTAATATTTTTTCGTTTAAATCTTGCATATTAAATTGCTTTCCGACTCCTGCTAATATAACAACTGGAAACTCTAGTCCCTTACTTTTATGAATACTCATAATCCTTACTACGTCTTCGTTTTCGCCTATTATTTTTGCAGAAGTTAAGTCTTCACTATTAAATTTTATCTTATCTATAAAATTAATAAAGTTGAATAGGCCTTTAAAACTTGCAGATTCATACTGTTTTGCTCTTTCAAATAGCATCTTTAAATTTGATACTCTCAAATTTCCATTTGGCATTAGGCTCACATAATTCATGTAACCAGTCTTTGTATATATGTTCCAAATCCATTCGTCTAGAGCCATGTATTGTTCATCATTTCTTAGCTCTTCTAATAATTGCAAGAACTTTCTAACCTTTGGTGTATCAGTCTTCATAAGAGCTTCATAAAAGTTTGAATTTCTATCATTCAATCTAATTTCAATAAGCTCATTGTCTGTAAAATTGCCTATTGGCGAACGCATTACAGTAACTAGTGGAATATCTTGCATTGGGTTGTTTATTATTCTTAGTAATGACATAATGGTTTCTATTTCGATTGACTGCAAATATTCTCCAGAGCTATCACTGTATACAGGAATTCCTAGCATAGAAATTTCTTTTTCATAAACATTCGCAATTCCGGTTATACTTCTTAATAAGATTGCAATGTCTTTATATCTAATGTTTCTTTTTCCTTCTTTTTTGTCTATAACTTGATACTTGCTATCGATTAATTCTTTAATTTTCTTTGCTACAAATCTTGCCTCTAATACAACATCTTCTACTCTTTCTTGTTCTGCATCATTGCTATCTTCCTCTAATGGTATGTATACCGATTGTTCTGAATCCTCATCTTTCCAGACGTCATTATCTTCATCACTCGTATCTATTATTTCGATATCAGTCGTGTAATCCTGCTCTGGAATTTCCAAATAAGATGCTCCTAAATTCAAATACTCATTCGTATTGTAATCTATGTCTCCGAGCTCTTTGCTCATAATATCTTCAAACACCATGTTTGTAATGTTTAGTACATTTTCTCTACTTCTAAAGTTTTTGAATAGCTGAATTTTTCTATCTTCGCCCGCTTCTGGTTCTAACTTATATTTATTATATTTTTCTATAAATAATTGAGGTCTTGCCTGTCTAAACTTGTAAATGCTCTGCTTAACATCTCCAACCATAAAAACATTGTTTCCTTTTGATACACTCGTTAGAATATACTCTTGTACTAAGTTACTATCTTGATATTCGTCTATAGCAATTTCTTCAAATTTTTCCTCATATTTTTTCGCTACCTCTGTTTTTACAACATTTCCAGCTTCATCTTTTTTTACTAGAATTTTTAAAGCTAAGTGTTCCATATCATTGAAGTCCATTATGTTTTTCTCTCTTTTTTTCTGATAGAACTTCTCAGAAAACTCCAATATTATGTTTTTAAGTTTATTTAGAATATTGTACATAAAGTTTATGTCTGCAATCGCTTCATCTGACGTGCAATTTAACAATTCTTTAACTTTCTTAAAATCTTCTTTAACACTGTCTCTTATATTTTTTGCTTCATCTTTTAGGTCATTAGTAACTTTTTTATCAGTTGGCCAATTATTTCTTTTATCTTTTAGTGCTACAATTGCATTAACACATTTATCCCAATCATTTAGGTTATCCTTTAAAAAGTAGTAATCCACAAGGTCTATATTTATCGTATTTATAAATTTTTCAAGTTCTGGAAAACGTGTCATTTTGTTTCTAATACTCTCTAGCTTTAAAATTCCATTTTCCAATATATCACTTACATTTTTAATTATAATCTTTCCCCATGGGGTGTCAGAGAAGTTTGTATATTTCCCTTCAATATCAAACATTTCCACCTTTTCATTTAACCATTCTTCTGGAAAAGGTGATGCTTGAATATATGTATAAATTTTCAAGATTAAGTCTTTTAAATCTTCATCTTTGTTATACTTCGTGTATGTGTCAATTAAATCCAGAAAATCTTTATCACCTGAAATGTATTTATCTTCAAACATATCATCTAATACTTCTTGCTTTAACAGCAACATTTCAGTGCTATCTGCAACTCTCGCATTCGCAGATATATCAATCTCATAAAAATTATTTCTAATAACATCAAGACAAAACGAGTCTATTGTACATATACTCGATTTATTAAGAAGAATAATCTGTTTTTGAAGATTTGCATCTTCCGGATTTTCTTCAATTTTCTTATAAATAGCTTCTAGAATTCTCTCTCTCATCTCAGATGCTGCAGCATTAGTGAAAGTAACCACCAAAATTTTATCTATATCAACACGGTCAACAATAATTTTCTTAATAATACGCTCAACCAAAACCGCAGTCTTACCACTACCGGCAGCAGCAGCGACCAAAATATTTGAACCCTTCTTATCAATCGCAACTTGTTGCTCATCAGTCCATTTAACACTTGCCATAATTTTTCTCATTTTCCCTTCTATTGCTATAATTTGAAAACTTCTAAATTTTTCAAACTTTTGTAATTGAATTTTATTTCTTGTACTAGTATATATTAAACTCATTGAATTTTCAATGTGCATAATCAATTCATATCTATTTTATATTGCACAATTACTCCAATAATATACTCCATACCCCTTTTCTTGTTGTGCCCTTTCTATCTATAATTTTTTTCTTCTTTAATTCCGCTATGTTCCATCTAACAGCATCATACTTAATTTCTTTAATCTGTTCACTAATTTGCCTTACATTTATTCTAGGATTTTCTTTTATTATTTCTAATATCTTTATCTGAATTTGTGTTAATTCATTTGGGTAATTATTTGGGTAATTATTTGGGTAATTATTTACAAATTGTTGTTTCTTCATATATAGAGTTAACATCGTTCTATTGGGATTTAATTCAACTTCCATCTTTGGTTTAATCCATTCTTTTTCGCTCCATACCTTATTGATCATATATAACCCTGAGCCAGCTCTTTCTCCATATCCTAAATATGAAAACATTTGATGCAAAATAACATTTCTCGGATCGCTTCTTCCTCCCTGCATTGCAATCTCAATAGGTATTCTTAAGTTTCCTGGATTTGAAAATTTAAAATAATCTGGTCCTTTTTCTATCACTATACTGCCACTTTCTGAATAATCTGCATGTATAAGACAGTTTGCCAATCCGCTCTCTTACACACTTATGCACGTCAGTATCATCGATTCTCATTAAATCTTTATCTAGGGCAAATGGAGTTGGAATATCTGCTGTCAATCTATTTACAACCTTAGAAAAAAAGCCCCATAGATTTCCATCTCTATTTTCATCTGGTGATGAAGTTATTCTATTTGACCATCTCTCAGTGGTAATAAAATCATCTATTTCTCTATAATCAAGAAAGAAACTTGGTTTAATTTTTACAATATCTCTATTATATCCAAACATTAAAAGTCCAGCCAAAGTCAATTTACTTGTTTTTCGATCTATTGCACCTATCATATATAAAAATTCTTCATTTGTTAAGTTACTCCATTCATGTGAATCACCCTTGTGTAATTTAAATCTTTTTCTATAACTTTCTAATGTTTCTTTATCAATACTGTTAATATTAAATTCATTTAATATAATCTCATCTTTTGATTCTTCAGTGCTTTCACTAAACAAAACTTGTATCTCCTTTTTATTACATCTATAGTCTCCATCATGATATCTTTTATAAGTACCTGTAATTGGATTGTTGTTTATGTATATAGGCTTATCTTTTCTATTGGCATTCGGAACATTTACTATAATTAGCATCCTATTTTCGGCTTTCATTATTTCTAAGCAATCATCATTCAATATATTACAGCTTACTTTTTCACTATTATTAATAGTATGCCAAAAATCTTTTAAAATATTATTTACTTCTTCAACTCCCTCTATTGTGCACATCTTTGTTTCCTTATTCTCTTTTATTCCTAATATAATAATTCCGCCTCTAGTATTAGCGAAAGATGAATAAGTTTCCCATAGTGATTTTGGTAATTTTTTATATGATTCCTTAAACTCTACTTCTCTATTTTCTCCTATATTTAACAACTCCATAATTTCTTGTTTGTTCATAATCTTTTACCTCCTTATTTATGATAATTGCGGTTTTTAGATTATACATTTTTATTTATATGTTAAATTTTGGGTTCTTTTACACTACATTTTTAATTCATTTTTTATTCATATATTTTCATTTTTAAACAACAATAATCTTATTGGTAAATATAACATAATTTTGTTAATATTTCTACATTTTTTACTATATATCTCTGACATTTTCATTAACAATCTTTTTATTAATAACTTGCGTAATTCATTATCCTTTTTATTTCAATACATATTTTTTCTTTTTTTGCAAATAATATTATAAAATTTGAAAGGACTGATTTTATGGGAGAAAATTTTAATAGTGGAAAAGATGAAAATATTAATTTGACTATTTTAAATGAGATTAATAAGGCTGCTAAAATGGGAATGGATTCTATCTCGTATGTTTTGAAAAAAGTTGGCGACGAGAATATGAAAGAAAATTTAACTTTTCAATACACAGAATATGGCAGAATTATTGATAGAGTAAACAATCAATTTGATAAATATGGAGAAATTCCAGATGAAGCACCTGTTACAGACAAAATGATGGCTTGGATGGGTACTCAAATGAACACTATGACTGATAAGAGTAACTCGAAAATTGCGGAACTTATGATTCAAGGAGGAGACATGGGAATTATAAAATGTCAAAAGCTTTTGAATCATAATCCTAGAGCTGATGAACCTGTAAAAAATATTTTAAATGACTTTGTCACATTACAAAAAAATGATATAGAACAAATGAAAAAATTTTTATAAAATTTAAGACGTTCTTTTTAGACAATTTAGTTTAATTTAAGAACGTCTTTTTTCTCTAAAATCTTTGTATTAAGTTTGGCACTTTAGTAGGATTTTCTACACTGCTCGATATTCCTTCTCCAACGTGTGGATGAAAATGTGAGTAAACATTGTCTGCTCCAAATATCAATAGCAAGGCTATGCACATTGATATTTTTAATTTATTTGTTAATCTTTGCAAATTTCTTTCTAAGAATGGTGCCACAATATATACACATAATACACCTCCGAGACCAAAGAATAGTGAACATTCCAAACAAATTCGTCCATTTATGTTTAAGAATACACCTGTATAATCCCAGTATCTTATTCCAGTAGTAACCTCTATATACCAAGAAGTTGCATATTCTATTGCAGAACATAAACTCATTACAACAGTAAACGTTAAAAATGGATTTTTCAACATCTTTCTAAACTTTTTAAATTTTGTTAAAAGTACTATGAGTGTGCAACCTGTTCCATAAATTGGTAACCAAGGTCCATATAAAGTTCCCCTGTTTACTAATATTCCATCTCTAAATAAATATAGTGCTACTTCCCACAGCCAGCCTACAAACGAGAAAATAAAGAAAAATAATATTATAGATGTAAGCTCATAATTTTTGTTATAGTCAATTTTTATCTTTTTTCTTTCAAATTCAAATGCATCTGGATAGCTTGCTGTTCCTGGATTTTCTTCATACAATTTTGTATCATTTAATAATTCATATCCATATTTTTTATTTTCTATGTATTCTTTTCTTAAAAATGCGTATAATTCGACTTCTGTAGCAGTATAATATGGTGAAACATAAATTCCAGCCAAACCAAACGTAATATATTGTAAGATATTCCAGCCAATAAATGATAAATCTAATAAAAATGCTCTCCACTTATTTCCGTTCATCATTTCTCTTGAAATTCTTATTGCATCTTTTGAACTAATTTGTGGATTTTCCGCAATTATGTACATAATCATTTTGTATGAATACTTCTTTATAATGCCTCCAACAATGGTCAAATTCCATAAAAGTTGATATATTTCCATTCGTAGCATAGATTTTACTACATTTAAATATCTTCCTTTTCTAAACGGATACAACATTCTATACACTTTTGTTTTCTTGTAATTTCTGCTCTCTAAGTATATTCTTGTCTCTCCTATTTGAATTGGATAAGATATAAATATTTTTATTGCCATACCTCCTGCAGCAACTACAATAATTAGAATTTTCAAAATTGTTGTTTTATTTTCGTAACTTGCAATAGTTTGAATAATTTTTTGAACATGTTCATGTCCCTTAGTTACAACATTAAACACCGTATAAAATACGCCTTTAGTAACATTATTCTTTTCGTTGTAATCATTTATTACATCTGTAATAACACTACTATTTCCAGAAAACATCTGAGAAACCATCTCATCAAGATATTTATTTAACATTACTTCTGGATTTTCTTTGTCAATCCAAGTTAGCTCTTTTCCATTTTTTCTATCCTCTATAAATTGTTTCAAAACATTCAAGTTTGATAAAGAATCGTTATTAACAGCATACTTTCCAACTACAATCGTCATAAATAAGCCAATTAAAAGTAATGTCCATAAATTATTTTTTAATGTTTTCTTGCCTTTTTGTTTTATCTCTTTAATACTCCACATATTATACCTCTTATAAATATTCATCAAGGTAATAGTATCATAAGATAATCGCATTTTCAATATTGTTAGGTTTAAATCATGCTTTTTATACTTTCAACCTTTCAATTCATTCATTTAACAACTCACATCTATTGTTTTTTTATGTAAATCGTGATATACTCTGTGTATCGCAATATTGTATTGCCTTCGAACACCAATATTTTCGGAGGCACGGTCCTCCGAACAATCAAAAGGAGGAATAAACATATGATTGAAAGAATTTTACAAAAATTATATGACGAATATTATCCTGATCGCGATATACAAGTATTAATAGTAAACGGAAGAGTAACATTAGCCATAAATGACACAGCTCAAGCCTCTTATTCTATCAAAGGTACTTATCGATATGAAGAAGTTCAAAAGCTAAACCAATTTACAAACGGCTTTGTTCAATATGGCCTTTGCCCTGGAGACGGACCAACAGCCATAATCGGTTTAGCCGACCCGAATGCAAATTTAAAATTCATTCTTGATGCCTCTCCTTATGGTAAAATGCCTAATACGCACAGTATGATATTTAATCGTTACTCCGATGAGGATGCCAAACAGGTGTCAAATTACACAGTTTATGGTCTGAATGGTCTTTTAGAACTCGCAGATATTGTTAAATTTGACAAAATTCATTTTTCCTATGATGCTCGTTATCAAGAAGCTGTTATTTCACAAGAGCCACGTGTCTTAAAAATGAACTGTAAATTTGACAGATTTCATTATTCTTACAGAGAATGTAAATACTTTGCGACACATCAGCCATACTTTGAAATTAGTAATTCTGTTGCTTTTGCAACTTTGGAAGATGGCAGACACATTGCTCTACCCGGATTTAGCTATGACAGGAAAGATGAAGCTCTGGGTTTCAGAGATGTATGGGAGTCTTACTGTGAAGAGCCTCCTGTTCTCGGAATTAATTTCATGACAGACAAAGAGGCTTCTCAATATGACGACTTTGAAATTTACATTTACGATTATTCGTATTTGTGTGACCCATCTCTGGTTCCTAGGCTTGCAAAAGTAGACCGAACATTTTCTAGCGGATTTGACTTCTGCAATACACCTGATGGAAAGGATTTGAGAATAACAGGTAATTTTTGAGCTTTCGATCATGTCTGTTATAAACAAGATGTAATAAACAAAACAGCAAGGATTAACCTCCTTGCTGTTTTCTTAGTTTTATAGATAATTTGACACACTTCTTGACACACAAAATTACTAAAAATGTTGAGCCCCAAAATAGAAAAATAAAAACTGCTATATCTGTTGATACAATGTTTTTTGCTTGGTGCCTTGAACTGGAATCGCCGAGCCGCGTCGGGAAAATTGTCCACTGGACAATTTTCTATTCCTCCTTTTCGATTCCAGATTAAACAATCTCAAAAAAAATAAAAGATTAACAATTCTAGTTAATCTTTCATTCTTGGTGCGTTAGCGAAGGACGTATGCGAAAAATATCTTGTACAAAAGCTCTCTATTATCCGTTTCAAAATTAGTTATAGCAATAGTTTCAAAGATATGTATACCCATATGGGTGTTTTTTGTCTATTACTATGTTTTTAATTTAACATAAATTCATAAATATTTCAATACTTTTTTAAATATTTATCTCTCTGTTCATAAAATTTATCCTTTGTTAAAATATAAACATTCCTACTTGCTCTTGTTAAAGCAACATACAATTGATTATTTGTAATTGTATCTTTAGATAAGATAAAGTTTTCATTTTCTAGCTCTTGATAATCATCTGTTAATATAACACATATATCTTTATATGTATCACCTTTTGAATAACTCCAATTTATTGAATGAAAAGAATAGATTCTGCTATTTTTGTTTAGTAACTTTACTATGTCATCATTTTCAAGGATTTCTTTTATTTCACTACGATTACTAATAAAACTAACATTTCCTTCTTTACTATTGTCTAATGCTTCAATATCTATGTTTAATTTTTTTCTCACAAAATTGCAAATATTTTTTGAACAACGTCTAGATTTCTTTAAAGTAGTATCATCAACTTTCAAATCTATTTTTCTTAATTTGTCAATGTATTCTTGATATGTTGTATCTTTAAATGGTATTCCACTATTATTCTGTCCACTAACAGAATGTTGCCAATAATCTCCAACCATTAAAATATTGTTACATTCCTTTATTATCTTTTCTAAAACTTTATAATGTTCTTTTCTAAAATCTTGAACTTCATCTACGTAAATGTAATCGCAATAATTATTTACATTACTTATCGCAATATTAAATAAATCTTTGATATCTAAAATTAATTCTGGAATCCTTGAACAATAATATTTTCTATTTATAATATAATGCTCAATGTTATCTTTTTTCTTATATTTAGGATTATATCCACCATTTTTATAAGCTGGCTCTGGAGTATGTAAGATATCTACTCCTTTAGTTTCAAATCTTTCTATTTTAAAATTTTCAAAAATTAATAATTCATAAGGTCTAATGAAATATCTATATAGAAAACTGTCAAATGTTAATATCTTTGTTTCTTTAGGAATCTCTCCAAATTTATCTATAACTTCTTTTTCTATATTTTTTATATTTTCATTGGTATATGCTAGTAAAAAATTCCTTTGTTCTTTATTAATACTATGACACAATTCATAAGTTTTTCCAGCCCCTGCTACAGCTAACATAATTTTTTTATCCATTCCATTGCTCCTTTTATATAACTTGGTATTTCTATATCTTCACTTAAAATTTTTATAGCTGTATCAGTTTTATTATTAAGCATTTTACCTAAAGTTTTTCCGTAATCATTACCATTAAAATAATATTTTGCATTATCTTTAACTTGTATTACTTTATCTAGTAATTCTTTATTATCTTCATAAATACAAACTTCTATAGTCCATCTATTTTTATCTTGATCCGTATATATTTTAATCTTTGTACTTTTCTGATTATAATCATTTATTTCCTTAATTTTTTCTTCATTTTTGTCATTATCAGTAATAACTACCATTTCTTTATCTAATATTTCAGCAATATAAACAAAGTTCTTATATCCTAATCCTCCAACAGAAATAATACTAATATTATCTTTATCAATTGAACTCTTATTAATTTTTTCATAGAACTTAGGAAATAATATGTATTCCGTATTACCTTCTACTAAAATAACTCTTTTAGATAGTATAAACTCTAATAACTTATTGTTATCACTTTTATTAAAATAATCAGCAACAGTATCATCTAATTCATTAAATCTTTTTGGAATAGAATTATTAAGTAAAATGACATTCTTTAAATTCAAACTACTTACTATCATACTACTATGTGTTGTTATTATAATTTGTGCTGATTTCTCCCTATCTTCTATTTCTTTTATCATCTTTCTTAAATTATTATAACTTAAATGATTTTCTGGTTCTTCTATAGAAATAATGTCATTATTACTCTTCTTTTCTAATGCCATTTTAGTTTTTATTAAGTTTTCCATTCCGCTTCCTTTATTTTCAATTGGAACTCCACCTTCAACTATATTTATTATATTTTCTAATATAACCTTTTTTCTATTTATTCCAAATTTTCTATTTTCATCAATTGTAAATATTTCATCTTCTAATATTTTATCAATTTTTTCACTATAATTTCCTTTGGCTTTAACTCTATCTAATTCTTGTACCTTATTATTAAATAACGATTTGTTATAATTATTATAAGTGTTATTTGTTTCAATATTCGATGTATTTATTCCTAAATACTTTATAGGTTTTATTAAAGAATTATAAGGTGCTCCAGCAAATGTTTTCCACTTAAAAGAATAACACTCATATGGTATATTTCCATTACTAATAATAGTACTTGCTATGTCTTTTAACTCATCATTAAATTCACATTTAAACGCAATTCCAGTATTATTAGTCTTTTTGTCAGTGTTATAATATTCAATTCCACTGTATGTACTACTGTTAATACTAGTATCTAATTCTAATCCTACTTCGATATATATTTTAGGTAAATTTTCTATTGATGGATGTTTCTTAAAATCATTATAATCTTCAATATTTATTAATTCTTTAATAATAGACTTATCTGCATTTTTGTATAACTGGTTAATCGCTATGTCTATTGCTTCCACAACTGTACTCTTTCCCGCTTCATTTTCTCCAATTATAATATTTAAATGTTCATTAAATATAATTGTAGTATCTTTGAATTTTCTAAATCCCATCATTTTAACATATTTTATATTATTCATAAAATCATTTTACCTTTCTAAATATAATCGTATATCAATTATTTTTCTGTTTTCTTTAAACTTTTTTTATTTTCTTTTTCCAACTGTTTTAAACTCTTTTTAGGTGTAGGCAATTCTTCTGGCATAGTTCCGTCCTGCCTGCTTAATTGCTTTTCTAACTATTTTCCCAATTTTATTATGAGTATCGCAAGCTTTCTTTTCAGTATCAACTTTATCTCTTTTTAATCTTGATTCTGTTTATGCTATACGAAATAAATTAGCAGCAAGTTCTTCACTTCCCATATTGTCTAAAATATCTTCTCTATATCTTAATCCTTTTCTTTTAGCAATATCATCTGCTGTTTCTCCATTGTATAAACCTTTATATCCAGAATTATGAAATTTATCAAAATTTTTAACTCCTGCATTTTTAGCTGCTTGATTAAGTGAATAATTTCCTTTTTTTGTTAAATTTCTTTGGTAAAATCTTTTTTCATCTTCCGTTAATGAACTATACTCTTTTTCACTAATTTCTTGTTTTCTAGTTTGAATTGCAAAATATGTTTGTGCAAGAGCAACAATTTTTAATCTTGGATTTGCATTTTGAGCTATAAGATAGCAAGCATATCGTGTTAATTTATAATCTTTTTGTTCTCTTTTTGCACCAGAACCTATTTCTACCATTTTGTTGTCAACAACGAAATGGTCAACATCAGTTATTTCAGAGTTTTTACAAGCTGTTCTTGCTTTTTCAATTACTGCATCAAAATATCTCCAATCCTTATAACTTAAAACTTTCATTAATTCTCTAGCATACCAATATTCAATTCCATTTTCATCAATGTGTTTTATATCTTCAAAAGTTTTATTATTGTAATTTTCTTTGTTATCTAATTCTTTCATTTATCAACATCTCCTTTCTCTACTCTAATTATTTTCTTATTTTTAGTTTATGACACTATAATGAACTTGTACTATATCTTCCTGTTCTCTTACTATTTTTTCAAGTTTTAATTTATTTTCAAAATAATTACCTTTAAACAGTGGTATTCCTTTATTTAATACAAATGGATTATAATTTAAAATTATATTATTCACTATACCTTTTTCCATAAAAGCATTATTTATTGTTGCACCACCAGAAATAAATAATTTTTCATATTTCAAATTTTCACATACTTTTAAACAATCTTCTATTGAATTACAATATGTAATATTTGAAAATTCATTTTGCCTATTACTTGTTTCACTTAAAATAATTATATTTATGTCTTTTAGGTCCTTTACATAGTTGTCTCCCCAAGACAATATGTTTTCCCAAGTTTTTCTTCCCCATATTAGTACATCATATTCTTCTAAAAATTCTAACATTATCTCCCAACCTCTGTAAGATAGAAAATCTTCATTTCCATCTTCTGTAGCAATTAGTCCATTGATAGAACATGCCATTTCAACTGTTATATTTCTCATAATCATCTCCTATAAATCTACATTAAAGATAATTTACTATATCTTCAAATGCGTCATATCCACTTTCACTATTTATATGTCCTGCATTTGGTATTAAAATTTGCTCTGTTGCAATCTTATTTGCAAAATCTTTTTCTACTTCATATTTTACATATGGATCATTATCTGAATAGAAACATATTATTTCATTTGCATATTGTTTTACATCTACTAAGTTGTCAAAATACATTGTCTTATTTACTGTATCATATTCCTCATTTATTCCTAAATAGTTGTTAAATCCACATACAAATATTAGTTTTCTTACTTGTACTTTATTCTCTACTAAAAATTTGCTAACAAATACTGGCGCAATACTATGTGCTATTATTGTTGTGTTTTCATTGATTAATCCTAAATCTAAATAATATTTAAGTAATTTACTCCAATTTTCATAATTTTGATATCCAACTCCTATTGGAAATTGTGGTACATATACTTGTTTTCCATCTGTTGTTATAAAATCTTGTAACCAACTAAACCAATTTCCAAATGGACTCCCAAAACTTCCATGTATTATAAAATAATTTTCCATTTCAATTCCTCCAATTATTTTTTGTTAATTTCTATCTTTTAAATATTTCTTTACAGTTTCAGTTACTTCATTATGTATTTTTCCATTACTAACAACTGCTCCATTTATACTTTCATCATATTTTTGTTTATTTCCAAATAAATCTGTAACTGTTCCACCTGCTTCTTCTACAATCACTTTGACTGCTGCAATATCACAATTTTTATGTTTTGTACCTGGAAAAATAGCAAGAGTAAAATCTCCAGAAGCTACACACATACAAGCTCTTATAATACTTCCTAATCCAATAATATATGTTTTATTTTCTAATTCTTGTAATACTTTAGATATATTATAGTCTGCTCCTGGCCATAAATCATAATGACATACTGTTTTCATATCATCTAATTTGTAATCATTTACAGTTATCTTTTCTCCATTTTTATATGCACCTTGACCTTTTATAGCAGTATATAAACTATCAGTAAATGGGTCATATACTACTCCAACTTTTGATTCTCCTTTTATAACTAATGCTAATGAAAATACTGCTACTGGAATATGTCTAGCATACATTGCTGTTCCATCAACTGGATCACATACCCATACATAATCACTTTTACCAAACTGTTCTTCTTCGCCATCTACTGAATGAGAAGGATATTTTTCTTTAACTTGTTTTATTAAGTATGAATTTATTTCTGTGTCTGCCAGTGTTACAATAGTTTTATCTCCTTTATAACTTGCGCCATTATTCTGTGTAAAATATTTCATCATTACTTCGCCAGCATATTTTGCTATATCTTTTGCAAAGTCTAAATATTCTTCTAATGTTTCCATGTTAATTCCCCTCCATTTTCATTGCATCACTTATAATCACTTTTTGATTTTCAAAATTTGCTTTTGTTACTGATATTCTTGAATACATTTCAGTTCCTAAAAAGTAATTTAATGTATCAAATGACTTTAATGTTTCTTCTGTTCCACTACCACTTCCACCTGCACAAGCAATGCAAACTATTTTCTTCCCTTTTATTTTTGAATTATCATTGAAAGCATCACATCTTTTTAATCTATCAAAAAAAGTTTTAGCTGATTCACTCATCTCATGAAAATATACTGGAGTAATAAATACATATGCATCAAAATTTTCCAAATATTTATAAATCTCATTGAAATCATCTTTTTGTATGCAAATATGTTCATCTAAGCAAATTCCTCAACCTCTTTTTCCACATGCAAGACATTTTTTTATATTCTTTTTATTTATACAAATATGTTCATATTCATATTTTAATGTTTTTAATTGTTTTTCGCATTCTTCTACACAGGAAAAAGTTAGTCCTATTTTATTTGGTATAAAACTATCTTCATTGACTTGGTTACTGCTGAAACTTAATATTAAAACTTTCATATTTAACTCCTATTTCTACACAATTTGCACTTGTATTTTTATTCTATTTCAATGCTCTCATCATTCTCTAATATTTCATACTCAACTTCATATTTTTTAAACATCTCTTTTATAAAGTCAAAATCTGGTGGAAATGCTGGATTATCCATATGAATTGGAATTGTTAGCACTGCTCCTACTTCTTTTGCATATAAAGCTGCTTCAAATGCTGACATAGTTAGTCCATATCCCGTTACTGGAATGCATAGAATATCTGCTTTATAGTCATTTTTAAAACAAATTGTATCACTTGTTGTATATAATCTGTTTTTTCCATCATCTATAATATATCCTACATTTTCGTGTACCTCTTTTGCACCTTTTAATAATGGTTGGTATCCATGTATTGCATGTACTACTTCTATTTTTATATTCTCTAATTCTATAATATCATTTTCTTTAATAATACTTATTTTTAAACTTTTATTTGCTTCTGCAACTTCTTTTGTAGCATATATTATTATATTTTTATTTAGCTTTTCTAATATTTCAGTATTACAATGATCTGGATGTTTATGTGTTATTAAAATAATATCTACATTATTCCAAGTATCAAAATATTCTTCTTTGTATTTTAATGTTCCTGGATCTGCTAAAATTTTCTTTCCTTCCGCTTCTATTAGCAAACATGATTGTGGAAATTTTGTAATTTTTATAATTTTTCAAACCTTTCTTTAACTTTTATTTTTTCTATATATTTATATCACAATTTTCAATATTTTCATAGCTTTTTATTGATATTTCCTTATAAATAGTTGAAGGCTGTTATCTTTATTATAACAACCTTTATTTTTCTATCTTGCGTTTCTGTCTTTTTTCTTTGTTTTAGTAATATCTTCTTGCCCATTTTTCATTTGCATTTCAATTTTGATAACTTCTTTAACTTTTGGTGTATCTTCTAAAATCCAATTAGCTATTTTTAGATTCTTTCTATACTTATTTAGCATTGTAGTGCATTCATTTCGCTTTTCTTTATATTCTTCTATTAAGTTATCATCTTTACAATTTCTTAGCTTATTTCTGTATTTTTGTCTTAAATTAGTAACACTATCAATATCTTTTTCAGTCTGTGTAATATAGCTTTTTACATCTTCTGTTATTTTTAGTTTTTCGCGTACAATAAGTCTAATTTCATTAGAATATCGTTCCATTTTTCTTATTTCTTGTTTCATTTTTGGAGATAGTGGTTTATAGTTTTCTCGTTTTGGTAATAATCCTAACAAATGAAATAGTAATAAAAATAATACATCAATCCCACTCATTTTACTAATGTCTGTGAATTTACCTTTATATTTTGGCTTTTTCTTTTTAGGGTGTATAAATTCCATATATCTATTTTGATAATAATATGGATTGTGTTTAACTTTGTTTGCAATATTTTTTGGCAAATATTGTTCTCCTAAATGATACATTCTTACTGATTTTTTATCATTTATTGAACGAATTGTTGGATATTTCCTATTATAATCATCATTTATAATATAACCTTTTTTAAGCATTATCTTTTTAAATTGTCCATAATTTATACACATTTCCATTGCTTCATCAATAGTTTTTCTTATTATATTATACTTTGTTGGTTCTCCTCGTTTTTCTGCAAAATATATACTTCTTGGTGTTTTTCCTTTTGGCTTTTCAATAACTGTTAGTCCATATTTTCTACATAGATTATCTGATAACTCTCTAAAATGATAATATGCCACCTTATTGCAATTAAATTTCTTTCCTGTAAACATATTAACCGAATTTACTACAAAATGGTTATGGTATGTGCCAGTATCGAGGTGTGTTGCAACTACCACTTGATATTCACTCCACATTTTTTCAGCAAGTTCTACTCCAATTTTGTGTGCTAATTCTGCTGTTGCTTCTCCTGTTTTAAAACTTTGGTATGCGTGATATGCAACATTTCCTGTGGTCTTATCAAATCTATTTTGTACTGTTATCATTTCTTCATAGGCTGTTTGTGCATTACAATTTACTCCTGTTACATACATAGTTTTTTCATTATTATCAATAGTCTTTTCTTCATTTTCTGCATATTTTAATACTTGTTTCAAATCAGAAAATGTTGTCTTTTCTGGATTTTTTGCATAGCTTATTACTCGTGATATACTATCTTTAATTGCCCATATTTTCGTTGTTGCCATCTACATCATCTCCGTTTTTTATAATTATAAATATCTAGAAAATCACTTTGCATTTTTGTTATTTTCTCTTTTATTTCTTCATCATTCATATAAGAAAACTCATTTTTTAGTTCAACAATTCCATTGTAAATTTTACGAAGTTCTTCATCTGGTATTGAATAAATTTCTTTTTGTAATCCTGCTTTTCTTAAATAAGATGATAAATTCAAGTTGCTCTTTTTAGCATTTCTTTGTAATTTTTTCTTTTCATTTTCACTTCCTCTTTGATAAATTTTCGCTCTATTTTTTGTAAAAACTTTCTTAAAAATTTTTGGTCTATTTTTCTAATTTTCTCATTTCATAAGGTAGGGGTTATAGGGGATAAAAGTCCCCTTTCAGCGTAAGCTGTTGGTTTTGTGGCAATACAAAACCTATGCTCGCTACACTTATGGACATTAAATTTGGCAATACATTTATCTGTTTGCTCCTACCTGTGATTTGTTATACATATATTAGTTCTTTTAGTATAATTTCTTCTGCCGTACTTTTAAAATTATTCATCATACTAACCCAATATAATTGGTCTGTATTTTTCATTTCTTCTGTTATATTATTTTGCTTTTTTAATTGTTCAATTATAAGATTAATTCTATTATCTGCTGTTTCTTGAATCTCTTTTAGATGCTTATTCAAAGTTCCTTTTGTAAACATTATCATATATTCTGCTTTCTTATTTTCTTTTAAAAATTTTAGTCTCATTCTTCCATATTTGTTTAGCATAATTTTTTCTTCTTTCTCCAAAACTAAATTGGGCATATAATAATCTTCAACCTTTGTATATTCAATCCCATATTTATTTTCAACTTTGTTTTCTTTTACTTCTTTATTTTCCATTTTCAATTCCTCCATTTATTAAAATTTTTCAACTAACTTTTTCTCGTTCTTTTACTCTAATTGCTCCAACAATTCTATTTGCTTTTTTCTGTGGATATTTTTTTATCATCTGTTACTAATTCTACTAATTTAAAAAGTTTTTCTTCATTATCGTTTGTTTCATCTATTGTAAGATATTTTTTCTGGTAGCCTTTCTTTCTTTCATCTAGTCTTGCTACTTCATAATAAGATACTTCGTAATAATCATTTAATCTTTTAATATATTCGTCTAATTCCTTCTTGTCCATCATAACTGTTGTCCTGACTTCTTTATCTTTTTCATCTGCAATAGTCATATCAAACATTCCATATTGCATTAACTGGTATATCTGGTTGATAAATGTTTTTCTTAATTTTAAATTAACTAACTTGTAATTTCCTTTGCTATCTTTTTCAACTGTAATACTTTCTAAAAACTTTGAAATAAATTCTTGTTTTTCTTCTTTATTTTTGTTTTTCCACTCTGACATTAGCATATCGTAGAATTTATTAGAACGGATTAGCTTTTCTTTTTCTACATCTCTATCTGCCATTAAGTACTGTGGGCTAAAACTTTGTTTATTCAAATCAATAGTTTCTATTCGTTTTTGTTCTAATAACTCTAACTTTTCGTCAATAGCTTTATATTCTTTTGAAAATTCTTCTACATCAACGATTTCTTTTAAATAGGCTTCCTTTATTCTATTTTTTGGGTTTCTTAATGTGTTTATTTCTTTATCGAGTTTATCTGTGTTTTTTTCTTTTTTGTCTGCTAAAACAGGGTAGAAATACTTTTTTACTGTCATATCATATTCTATTAAATCCATTATCATTGGCATAACTTGTTCTTCTATTAAATCTTCGCGGAGATAGAGCTTACAGTCTGAACAATGATAATACATATATTTTTTCTTCTTACCACCTGTTCCTTTACTGCTCATCAACTTGCCACATTTAGGGCATTTCATTTTTTGCATAAAGATATAAACTCTATCTCTACAATATGCTCTCTGATTTTTTTCTTTTTGTATTTGCACATCTTCAAACATTGCTCTTGTTATAATAGGCTCTACTACGTTAGGATATATTACAGGCTCTTTTCCTTGTTCTTTTGCTACTCTTTTAAATCTTTCATAATCTCCTACATAGATTTTGTTATTGATTATTTTTTCTATGGTAGAATCGTCCCATTTTTTAGGCTCTAAAACTTTTTCTTCATTTAGAATATTGGCTATTGTTTGATATCTTTTACCTTGTAAATATAGATTAAATATTCTAATAATAACATCTTTTGTAGTTTCATCAATTACCATTTTCTTTGACTCATTTCTTTTGTAACCTAGCGGGCAAGTTCCGTGGAATATGTCCAGACTTTATTGCTCCTGTTAAACCAAATTTTGTTCTTTCACTAACTATTTCAATTTCTAGCTGAGATAAAACTGTCAACATTCTTACAAAAAATCTTCCATTAGCGGTCGAGGTATTTACATCGTCCCTATCGCATACCAAATAGCAATGATGTTCTTCTAGTTCTGAAATTAGAACTTCTAAATCTCTTACAGACCTTGTAACTCTATCTAGTTTATAGGCTACAATATAGTTGATTTTACCTGCTCTCATATCTTCTAGCATTTGCTGAAATGCTGGTCTACCTGACATATTCTTTGAACTAATTCCTGCATCTTTGTAAACTTTATAGATTTTATAATCTTTATACTTACAAAGTTGTTTTAATTTTTCCTCCTGTTCTCCTAAACTAAATCCCTCACGTACTTGATCTTCTGTGCTAACACGAATATAAATTCCCGCTACTTTCCTTTCTTCGTTCATTTTTACATATCCTACTTCCAAATTTTTATGAATAGAAAGGCAACAAAAAAGTGCCACATAGCATAGTTTTAGCTATTAGCACTTTTAGAGTTTTTATATTTATTATTACTATCTCTTTAATTTTCTTATAATAACACAAATAAACCAATATAGTATAATTTTTTAAAAACTCTAAAATGCTTTGCCGTTCTATGTTATGTATTTCCGCTGATATGTTCTTGTAATTTGGATAACGGATACTTTGTACTTAAATCATTTACATAGAAATAATCGTGTTCATTAAAGAATAGGTACAAGCTATCTTTAATAATTACTCTATGGGGCTCTACATACGCTAAATTGGTATGCTCAATAATTCTTAGACAACCATTTATTATTTGTGGCTGTTCCTTTCCTTTAAATTTTAAACGGCACGCCCATTCGATTTTAGAGAGAAATTCTTTACTCATATTGATTTCTTGTTTAATTATATGTAACATAATACCACCAAAACCTCCTTCTTTCAAGACGTTTGGTCAAAAAAAGACCGTTTCATTTTTGAAACTGTTTAAGCTTTTTGTGTTCATCAAAATTTTTGTTGTCTTGGAATTAAGTTATATCAAGACTTTCAAAAAGTTCGACGAAAACTTGTTTTGGTGCCTTGAACTGGAATCGTCGAGCCGCGTCGGGAAAATTGTCCACTGGACAATTTTCTATTCCTCCTTTTCGATTCCAGATTAAATAATCACAAAAAATAAAAGATTAACTATTCTAGTTAATCTCTTACTCTGGTGCCTTGAACTGGAATCGAACCAGTGACACAAGGATTTTCAGTCCTTTGCTCTACCGACTGAGCTATCAAGGCAAAAAAATGGCGACCTGGAACGGGCTCGAACCGTCGACCTCTAGCGTGACAGGCTAGCGTTCTAACCAACTGAACTACCAGGCCGTAAATAAAAAAATTTAGATAATTCTAAATCTTCTTATAAAGAAATGGTGGTCGCTATAGGGCTCGAACCTATGACCCCCTGCTTGTAAGGCAGATGCTCTCCCAGCTGAGCTAAGCGACCATTTCTCTCGACTTCCTTAGTATACTAAAAATACTTAAATTTGTCAATACATATTTTAAATTTTTTTTAAATTTTTTCGGTATTTTTTTAGCAAATCCGCAAGTACTTGAAAATACTATATTTGAAGCTATTTATTACTTCATTATTTTTATTAATTTATCATACTAAACAATAAACTCTGGTGCGAACAATGAGATTTGAACTCATACGCCATAAGGCACACGCTTCTGAGACGTGCCTGTCTACCAATTCCAGCATGCTCGCAATTATAAAAATATAAAAGACACAAGAATTTTATAATATTATTCTTGTGCCTTTTATTATAGCATTTTTTACTTTATTTTTAAATATTTCATTTAAAATTTTATAAAATATTCTATTTAACTGAATTTATGCAATTTCACTTCTAATACATTCCACCCATGTCTCCAGCACCATCATTATGGTCTCCACAACCACAAGCTTTTGGCTCTTTCTTGTCTGTTACTATGCTTTCTGTTGTTAATATCATTGAAGCTACTGATGCAGCATTTTGAAGTGCACTTCTTGAAACTTTTGTAGGGTCTACAATTCCGGCTTTCTTCATATCTACATATTCTTCTTTTCCTGCATCGAATCCGACTCCTGCTGGTGATGCTTTTACTTCTTCTAGAATAACTGCTGGCTCAAGTCCTGCATTTATTGCAATTTGTCTTACTGGCTCTTGTAATGCTCTTGTTACTATTTTACCACCTAGTTTTTCTTCTTGTGGTAAGCTTTCTACAAATTTTTCTACTTCTGGTAAAATGTTTATAAATGCTGTTCCACCACCTGCAACTATACCTTCTTCAACTGCTGCTCTTGTTGCTGATAAAGCGTCTTCAATTCTTAATTTTTTGTCTTTCATTTCAACTTCTGTTGCAGCACCAACACCAATTACAGCAACTCCTCCAGCAAGTTTTGCTAAACGTTCTTGTAATTGTTCTTTTTCATAAGAACTCTTTTCTTCTTCAATTTGTGCTCTTAATTGAGCAACTCTTTCTGCTATTGCATTCTTGTCTCCGCTTCCATCAACTATAATTGTACGCTCTTTGTCTGCTTTTATTTGTTTTGCTCTACCTAATTGAGCAACTGTTGTGTCTTTTAATTCTAGCCCTAAATCTGATGTTATAACTTCTCCACCTGTTAATGTTGCAATGTCTTGTAACATAGCTTTTCTCTTGTCTCCATATCCAGGAGCTTTAACAGCTAAAACATTTATTACACCTCTTAATTTGTTTAAGATTAATGTTGATAATGCTTCTTGCTCTATATCATCACAAATTATTACTAGTTTTCCTGATTGTTGCATTAATGTTTCTAGTAATGGTAATATTTCTTGAATATTGCTTATTTTTTTATCTGTTATTAATATATATGGGTTGTCAACAACAGCCTCCATCTTTTCTGTATCTGTTACCATGTATGGAGAAACATATCCTTTGTCGAATTCCATTCCTTCTACAATGTTAAGCTCTGTATTTGATGTTTTAGATTCTTCTATTGTTATAACACCATCTTTTGTAACTTTTTCCATAGCTTCTGAAATTAATTCACCAATCTCTCTATCATTTGCAGATATGCTTGCAACTCTTGCTATATCTTCTTTTCCAGCAACTTTTGAGCTTACTTTTTTAAGTTCATCTACAGCTTTATCAACTGTTTTAGAAATACCTCTTTTTATTGCCATTGGATCTCCACCAGCAGCTACATTTTTGACACCTTCTTTGATCATGCTTTGTGCTAAAACTGTTGCTGTTGTAGTACCATCACCTGCAACATCATTTGTTTTTGTAGATACTTCTTTAACAAGTCTTGCTCCCATATTTTCAAATGGATCATCTAATTCAATTTCTTTAGCGATTGTAACACCATCGTTTGTGATGAGTGGTGCACCAAATTTTTTATCTAGTACAACATTTCTTCCTTTAGGTCCAAGTGTTACCTTAACTGTATCTGCTAATTTATTTACACCATCTAATAAAGATTTTCTTGCGTCTTCTCCAAATTTAATTTCTTTTGACATTTTAAATTCCTCCTCAAAATCAATTTAATTTACTTTCCATTCTTTTATATCTTTAATTGCAAAAGCCCTTTGCGCATTTTTATCAACGTCCATTGCATTTAATATCCATTGTTCTTCTGGATGCCATTGTGTGGCTTTAAACTCAACCGACATTGGTATAATATTTCTATATTTTGTTTCGCCTTTCCAATTTGTATATAAAATTGTTACTTTCTTTTTTTCTTCCATATTTTCACATAATTAATCTTGTTTACTCAAAATTAATTCCTTTCTCTTTTCGCCCATTAGGGACAGCCTTTCTTGGGCGAAAATTATTTTTTCTAAAAGTTTGTTTCGCCCCAAAAGGGGCGTCCCGATTGGGCGATTATTCTGCTATTGCTAGAATATCGTTTTGCTTTACTATTATATAGTCTTCGCCTTCATATTTTATTTCGGTTCCTGCATATTTTGTTATTACAACTTTATCTCCTGTTTTTACATACATTTTTATTTCTTTTCCGTCTACATTTCCACCAGGTCCTACTGCAATTACTTCCGCAATTTGTGGTTTTTCTTTGCTTCCTTCTGAAAGAATTATTCCACTTTTAGTAGTCTCCTCAGCTTTTGTCATTTTTAATACAACTCTGTCTGCTAATGGTTTTAACATATTAAATTACCTCCTTGTTTTATTACCAAAATTATAAAATTCCAGTAATTCATAGTCTGTTGGAATTCTAATAACATTAGTTCTAAATATGTACAGTTAATTAATAATTGGCTATATTCTAAATTTTTTAGCTCCTTACTATTTCCACTAACCTTGCACCAACGTTTCTTAGCACTCTTTCTTTATGACTGCTAATAATTTATACCTTTTGTTAGCAAATGTCAATAGAGATTGCTAATTTTCACAAAACTTTCACATTCATTATATTTATATTTTCTTCAATTTATTCTTATTATTAAATTATTTATCGTTCTCTAATCCATTTATTATAATCTTTTTGTTACATGATACCGGTTTTATGTAAAAAATATTTCATCAATATTATCGTCTTATGTAATTTAAAAAAGCTTAAAAGCATTGAAGCTTCATAAAATAACTAAAAACTATTATCATAACATCTTTTTTATAGAATTTATGCATATTATTTGATTTTTTTACCTTTTAGGTATATAATTGATTTAATTTACTGCTTTAATGTAAATAATATATTTAAGGGGGTATCTTCTCAATGTCAGCAAGATCTATTAATATCTATAATATGTTACCAGGTGACGATTTAATTAATGAGATTAATAAATCATTTTCAGGTCCTGCTCGTGAACAAAAGCTAGAAATTGCACGTCAACTCGAATTATATAACACTATGTTTGATGATAACTTGACATTTGGAGAATACGAAAGAGCTTATGTTTGCCCTAAAAAAACAAATGAATATGTTGAAGAGCTCGAATAATACGAGCTCTCTATTTTTCTACATTCTATTTTTTGCATTTTTTATTAATCCAACAAATAATGGCTGTGGTCTATCTGGTCTTGATTTAAATTCCGGATGAAATTGTGCTGCTATAAAGTATGGGTGTTCTTTTATCTCTACTATTTCTACTAGGTTACCATCTGGAGATGTTCCTGAGAATATCATGCCTTTTTGTTCCATTTCTTTTTTATAAGCATTATTAAATTCATATCTATGTCTATGTCTCTCAGATATTTCTTTTGAACCATACAAATCACTTGCAAGTGTTCCTTTTGCAAGTATGCAAGGGTATGCTCCAAGTCTCATAGTTCCACCTTTTTTGGTTATGTTCTTTTGGTCTTCCATTATATGTATTACTGGATTTTTTGTGTCTGGATTAAATTCTACCGAGTCTGCATCTTTTAATTCTAGAACATCTCTTGCAAATTCTATTACTGCCATTTGCATTCCCAAACAAATTCCTAAAAATGGAACATTATTTTCTCTAGCATATTTTACGGTTTGAATTTTTCCTTCAATCCCTCTGTTTCCAAATCCACCTGGGACTATAATTCCGTCAAATTTTCCAAGTTTATCTTTAGCGTTTTCTGCATTTATTGTTTCTGAATCTACAAAGCCAATTTCCACATCAACCTCATTTGCATAACCAGCATGTTTTATACTTTCTACAACTGACAAATAAGAATCTTCTAATTTTATATATTTTCCTACTATTGCAATTTTAACTTTTTCGTTTTTCTCATTTTTATATTTTTTATCTACATTCTTAAAATGTTCTATCATCTTTTCCCATTCATCATTTTTAGGTTCTATTTTTTCTAATCTCAAATGTTTACATATACTTGTTGCCAACCCTTCTTTTTCTAACATAAGAGGGACTTCATATAAATTTGATGCCGTCATATTGGCAATTACATTTTCTGGCCTAACATTGCAGAATAAAGCTATTTTGTTTCTAATATTTTCCGTTATTGGAAGTTCTGTTCTACACACTAGTATGTCTGGTTTTATTCCTAAAGATTGAAGTTCTTTTACAGAATGCTGAGTTGGTTTAGATTTTAGTTCATTCGACCCTGTTATGTATGGCAATAGCGTTACATGTATATACACAACATCCTCTGGATTATTTTCTATCCCAACTTGTCTAATAGCCTCTAAAAATGGTAAGCTTTCTATATCTCCAACTGTTCCGCCAATTTCAGTTATTACAACATCTGCGCCTTCTTTTCCAAGTGAATATACTTTTTCTTTTATTTCATTTGTTATGTGTGGAATTACTTGAACTGTCTTTCCTAAATAATCTCCTCTTCTTTCTTTTTCTATTACACGTTGATAAATTCTGCCTGTTGTTATACTCGAATTTTTTGTTAAATTTTCATCTGTAAATCTTTCATAATGTCCTAAATCCAAGTCTGTTTCAGCTCCATCATCTGTTACAAAAACTTCTCCATGTTCATATGGACTCATTGTTCCTGGATCAACATTTATATATGGGTCAAACTTTTGGTTTGCTACTTTGTATCCTCTGTTTTTTAATAACCTTCCAAGAGATGCTGCTGTAATTCCCTTTCCTAAACCTGATACAACTCCACCTGTTACAAATACATATTTTGTGCTCATTTTTTCCTCCTTTTACGACTTCAATAAACAAAAAAATAGGCTAAAAATTCCTAAAAAGGTGTTTTTTTTTAGCCTATTTTTATTACGCTTTAAACTGATTATTATTTTAGCAAATATTTTTAATTTTTGCAACACATTTTATTTATTCCATTTAAAACTATTTACAACTTCTTTTGTATATTCTTCTAAACTGTCATATAAATTTTCATCATCACTAGCAGTGCTTGCAGAAATAAAAGCAATTTTATCTCCATTTAATAGGTAATAACAAAATTCCATACTGTCTTCATATCCAATTAACATTTCAAGCGCATCATAACCATTATCTGTTGTTAATACTTCTACTTGATAATTACTAAATTTCATATATTCATAGAAATAGCCTTCAAGTAAATTTCTTAAATCATTTATTTTCATTTCTTCCCCAAAACTGTTATCTCCATAAGATACGGTTATAATTTCTGGGTAGCTATGTTCTTCATTTTCTTCAGCTGTATTCATATATTTATAATACATCCATGTTTGTTCTGATGTTATTCCATCTTCTTCATCAGTACTAGCTTCATTTACCTTATACTCATTCCAGCTATTATCTATTGTAAAACTAACATCATTGTTGTAAACTTTTTTCTTTGACTGGCTGATCAATCCAAATGATAAAAGTATTCCTACAATTAAAATTATTGTTATAGCAACAGCTATAGCCCCTTTCCAATACTCACGGTGTAGCTTTATGTTGCTTTCAGCTTCTTCACAATAGTAATACTTTCCTTTATATTTTTTTACTATACGTAGACTATATAAATAACTAATATACATTTTTGCATTTTCATTGTTAATCTGTTCAAGTAATTCTTCTTTTTTTACAGCTTTTTCTTTTTCAACAGCGTTTAATCTTTTAAATATATCTTTAACAACATTTATAGCTTCTTCTTTTAGTTCTTGCTTTTCTTTGTTATCAGATGAAAACAGCTTTATCTTATTTACACGTAACATTATTTTTCTTTTTACTACTGTTCCTAAAGCATATGAACCAAATAATGCAAACACTAACGATAACAAGAAATCTTGTAATATGTTAAGGGAAATACTAAATTGTGAATATAACCCACCAATTTCTTTAAAGCCAATTTGTATATTAGATTTAACTAATAATGCTGTTGGTATAAATAAAAATGCCATTATGATAACATTTATTGAAGATAAAATTGCAATTATCCATGGTAATTTTTTGTCAATTTTTCCTCTTAATAATTTATAACCCAAATATTCAAAAACACCTAAAAATACTATCATTCCTAATAGTGCAATAAAATCAGTATATATGTATAAACTTACAATTAATGCACAGAATAACAGTCCTAGAATTAATCCCCCAATTATTCCTAAAAAATACTTTTTTTCTTTTTTCTTAGTTTCCATACTAAATTCCCTTTCCTTATTTTTTTCCTATAATATAACATACATATATTTTAATTTACAAGATATAATTTTAATAACAAATTATGCAGGTGGATTTATTACTGCCTGTATTTCTTCATCTTGTCTTAATTCTGGTACTATAAAATCATAAGCTCTTTTGTCATTTTTTATTGCCTCTATTGCTATTGTCTTGTCTGAACGCAGACGCTTGCTAGCATATTTTACAATTAAACCTTTATTTTTTACTGTTTCTAGCACAACATCATAATCATCTCTTAATTCTTTGCTTACATAATATAAAATTTGTCCATCTGTTTTTGCGGCTTTGAGTGCTAGTTCTTTATCTGCTTTCAATTCATCTGAGGCATAACATAAAACCCAGCCTTTTTTCTCAACTGCCTGCATCAATATTTCTCTGTCTGCTTTCAACCTTTTTGAGGCAAATTCCAATGCTCCACCATCTTTTGTAACAGCTTTCATTACTAGTTCTTTGTCGTCTTGCAATTCAGGAGATGCTGCATCTAATAAAAGTCCATCTTCTTCTATTGCTTTTTCTACATATTCTCTGTCATTGCTATGTTCTTTTACATCGTCATAAGTGTACATTTTTCAAGCCTCCCTCACATTCCAACTATAGTGCACTTGTTTTATATTCTATGTTTTCCATGTATGGATATATTTCTTTTAATCTTTTGTGTGTTATTATTGTTAAACGTGGTAATGGATTTTTTAAATTTTCTGTTAGTAACTGCTGTGTATAGCAATTTTCTGATGTCTTAAATAATTGGTATCTGTTTCTAACATATGTGTAAAAAATTATATACCCATTATCTAATTCGTTTTCCATGCGTTCAAATGAATATTTGCCTTCCATACTCTCTCCTTTATTCAATCATATTTTTAAAATCTTGCTCTGAAATAATTGCAACTCCCAATTCTTGTGCTTTTGTTAATTTTGAACCCGCTTCTTCCCCGGCTAGTACGTAGCTTGTTTTTTTAGAAACTGAACCTGATACTTTGCCACCAAAGCTTTCTATTATATCACTAGCTTCTTGCCTTGTATATTTTTCTAGACTTCCTGTTAATACGAATGTTTTTCCTGCAAATCTGTCATCTGTATTAGTATTTTCATTTTGTATTACCTCAGTATTTACTCCCGCTTCTTTTAGCCTATTTATTAAATCAACAGTTTGTGGTTGTCTGAAAAATTCGTAAATACTTTGTGCTGTAATTTCTCCAACATCATCTATCATGCTTAATTCTTCGAAACTTGCTTCTGCAATTTTGTCTATTGATTTGTATTTTTTGCACAATCCTTTTGCAGATTTTGTTCCTATATGTCTTATTCCAAGTGCTGTTAGTAGCTTAAATAAATCATTGTTTTTGCTTGCATTTATTGAATCTATTAGATTTTGAGCAAATTTCTTTCCATTCTTTTTAAGTGATGCAATTTCTTCTGCTGTTAATGTGTAAATGTCAGCAATATTTTTTATTAAACCTTTATCTACTAATTGTTCTAATATTTTTATTCCAAGCCCATCTATATTCATTCCTTCTTTTGAGACGAAATGTGCAAGATTTCTTAATATTTTTGCACTACATTCTATTCCTATACAACGTGCAACAGCCTCGCCTTCTTCTCTTACTACTGGTGCTCCGCAGACTGGACATACTGTTGGCATAACAAATTCTCTTTCAGTACCATCTCTCTTCGATTTTATAACATCAACAACTTCTGGAATTACGTCTCCTTGTTTTTGAATTACGACTGTATCACCTATTTTTAGGTCTTTTTCTTTTATAAAATCTTCATTGTGAAGTGTTGTTTTTGAAATAGTTGATCCTGCAACCTTAACTGGCTCTAATATTGCAGTCGGTGTAAGTGCTCCTGTTCTTCCGACTTGACATACGATATCTAAAAGTTTTGTCTCTTTTTTCTCTGGTGGATATTTATATGCAATAGCCCACTTTGGAACTTTATAAGTGGTTCCTAATATCTCTCTTAAACGTAAATTATCAACCTTTATAACTGCACCATCTATTCCAAATGATAGATTTTCTCTGTCTTCTCCAATCTTTTTGATTGCTTCTATTGCTTCATCTATTGTACTACACAATGTTCTTACCGGCACTACATTAAATCCTAATTTTTGTAGCTTATCTAATTCTGTAAAATGTGAATTTTCAGAATCAAATGTATCTTCATCATATTTTTGCACATTAAATATAAAAATATCTAGCGGTCTTGTTGCAGTTACCTTTGAGTCCAATTGGCGAAGAGAACCTGCCGCTGCATTTCTTGCATTTGCAAATAGGCTTTCATCTAATATTTCTCTTTCTTCGTTCATTTTTTCGAACTCTTTTGTTCCGATAAATACCTCTCCACGAACCGTAATATCTATTTTTTCTTTTAACTCTTTTGGTATATGTGAAATTGTTTTTAAGTTATCTGTTACATCTTCTCCAATTAAGCCATTTCCACGTGTTGCACCTTGTACAAAAACACCATTTTCATACTTAAGTGCTGTAGATAGCCCGTCAATCTTTGTTTCTACAACATATTTTAGCTCTTCATTATTTTCCTCTGCAACTTTTCTAACTCTTGTGTCAAAGTCTCTCAATTCCTCAAAAGAAAATATATCTTGAAGGCTTTGAAGTGGTACTTCATGCACAACTTGTTTGAACCCTTCTTTAACATGCCCTCCAACTTTTTGAGTTAATGAATCACGAGTAACAAGCTCTGGAAATTCTTTTTCCAAAGCTTTTAATCTGTTCATCATCATATCATACTCGTAATCAGTTATTGCAGGGCTATCCATATCGTAATATAATTTTGCATAATACTCTAATTTTTCTCTAAGTTCTTTAACCTCTGTTTTCGCTTGCTCTAACTCCATTATTATATAAGTTCCTCCTACAAAACTTTATAATTGTTCTCCACAATTATTGCAGAATTTGTTACCTGCATCATTTGGCATTTTGCACTTTGGGCAAACCTTTTTTGATGTTTTTGCCTTACCACATTCACTACAGAATTTACCATCTGCTGGGTTTACATGACCACATTCACAAGTCCAGCCTTCAGCTGTTGTATCATCAGCTTTAGCATCTTCTTGTTTACTTAAATCCATTCTGCTTGCATCATTGTTTTGATTCCATGGTCCGTTTGCAGCATTTTGCATCATTCCATTTGTTGACATATTCATCATTCCTATTCCCATGAATCCATTTGCTGCTCCATTTTCATTTTTTGCTGCATTTTCAACAGCATTTGAATATGCTCCAACCATTCTTCCTTGTTGCATGTAAGAGTTTGAACTTAATTCGTAATCATCAATCTTCTTTGCAGAATCATCTGTTAATGTTACAGATTCAACAGCAAAGCAAACTATTTCTATTCCTCTTTCTCTTATTTTTGCATCAAATACCTTTTCATCCATCATTTCTCTTATTTCATCTGTTTGGCTTGGCATTTCTAGAACTGGGACTTTGTATTTAGCTGTACCAAGCTCATTTGCAACATTTTGGAATACAGACATAACTTCTGTTCTTAATTGCTCTACTAATTCATCTTTTTTATAAATATCAGCAGTTCCTGCTAATTTGCTCATAAACAAAGCTGGGTCTGCAATTCTAAAAGTATATTTTCCAAAACATTTTACTTCTACTCTTAGTGGTGTTAAAGTATTTGTCATTTGGTTTGGAATTGGGTGTGACCAATCTTGGAATGGAATTGGTGCCGCTGTTCCAAATTTATTATCTATTATTTCCTTTGTGTTGAAGAAAAATACTGCTTGTTGTTTAGCACTTGCTCCATTATATGTAAAACGTTGCCACATTTCTTTAAATACTGCTCCAAATTGTCCTGCAAAGAATGAAGGTGTAGAAGAACTATCAAAAGTATATACTCCTTCTTCTGCCGTTGCATCTATTACTCTACCATTATCAAATATAATTGCACATTGTCCAGGTGCTACTATAATTGTACTTTTGTTTGATATAACTCCATTTGGAGTAGTTTTCTTAACCATAAGAATATCATTTGTCATGTTTTCACATCTAATTGCTTCCTTCCATTGATCATGCATTGTACTTCCTATTGCACTTGCTGCTGCTTTAATTAATCCCATAATTTTTTCCTCCTAAAATTAATTTTTACTTTTGGTCTTTAAATAATTTATTCTGCGCAGGCCTTAATTTACAAGGCCCGCACAAACTTTACCCTATTTTTTCTAAGTTTGATAATGCCCAGCTATGTTCACCCGTTGTTATTACACTTCCACAATACTCGCATTTACCTGATGATGTTATTTGTGTTGGTGCTCCACAGTTTGGACAATTTGTTGTATTTATTTCAATAGAACCTGGTTTTGTCTTTTCGCCTGTTGTTCTAATAAAATCAAGTTTATATGTGCTATATCTATCAGTTGTCTTATCACCTTTTACTATTTTTCCTGTTGTTTCGTCTATTATATAATCATTCATTCTAGATTTCAATACAACAGTTAAAACATCTTTATTTCCAGTTTGCTTGAAGTCTGCTAACTTAACTGATAATACGCAAATTCTTTCCATTACATTTATTTGTTTTCTGTCTATATAACCTTGTAATTGCTTTTGATGTTGTTCAAATAGCTCATTTGTTTCAAATACTCTAATAGTACTCCAATCTCTTGCGGTCCACGCTTCTTGCAATTTTACGAATAAACTTCTAGTCCAAGATAAGAACTCTTCTTTATTAAACATTTCATCAACAGCTTTAACTTTTCTTTCAACATTTTCTTCAGAATCAAAATTAGATGCTGGTTGATACGTTTGAACTGGTCTAATTGGAGTGTGTTTATTCTTTGAGGAAATAGCATAAGCTATAGCAATTATAATAATAAAAGTTATTATTGTTCCCCACGAAGAACCTCCGCCACTACTATGGCTTGTTCCTCCATAACTAGAACTGTAATCATCGTCGTCCCAACTGCTCCATGAGCTTCCGCTATCCCACGAACTGTCGCTATCCCATGAGCTACCACTGTCGTAATCTTCAAAACTTCCCACATCTGCAATTGATGTTTTATAATCAATCGTAACTGTTGAAATAAACGTTATTAAAAGCAATGCAATGAATATTTTCTTTAACTTTTTCATATTTTCCCCCTTTTTATATTTCTTAGTATTATCCTATTCTTTCTAAATTTGATAGTGCCCAATTATGTTCTCCAGTTGTAATTACGCTTCCACAATATTCACACTTTCCAGCCGAAGTTATTTGTGTTATTGCTCCGCAATTTGGGCAATTTGTCGTATTTATTTCGATAGGCCCTGGTTTTGTTTTCTCTCCAGTGGTTCTTATAAAATCAAGTTTATAAGTACTGTATCTATAAGTTACTTTATCACCTTTTATAACACCACCTGTTGTTTCATCTACTATATAATCAACCATTCTTGATTTTAATACAACTGTTACCACATCTTTAAATCCTGTTTGTTTAAAATCTGCCAATTCTACAGATAGTACTTGAATTGCTTCCATTATATTTATTTGTTTTCTATCTATATAACCTTGTAACTGTTTTTGATGCTGTTCGAATAATGCACTCGTCTCAAATATTCTAATAGAGTTCCAATCTCTTGCGGTCCATGCATTCTGTAATTTTACAAACAAATTGCTGGTCCAAGACAAGAATTCTTGTTTATCAAATAGTTCATCAACTGCTTTAATTTTTCTTTCAACATTTTCTTCAGTATCAAAATTATAAGTTGATTGATAATGGTATGATGTCTTTTCATCGTCAGAATGGTTATTTATATACATCAACGTAAGTAAGATAACAATAACAGCAACAAACACAAATATAAATGCAAACATAATTATTCCCGCTTCTGTACTATTCATTGGTGTTCCAGTACCACTATAGCCACTGCTACTACTATAACTTCTATCATCACTTCTTGATGAGCTACTTCCACTGTCCCACGAACTACTACTACTCCACGAGCCACTTGAACTGCTACTTCCACTGCTCCATGAACTACTATCATAATCTTCAAAGCTTCCAACATCTGCAATTGATGTTTTATAATTAGTTGAAAAAGTTGAAATTATCATTATTAATAGTAATAACATTAATATTTTCTTTAATTTTTTCATATTATTCCTCTTTTATATTCTTTAGTATTATTATCCTATTCTTTCTAAATTTGATAGTGCCCAATTATGTTCTCCAGTTGTTAATATGCTACCACAGTATTCACATTTACCAGAAACAGTTATCTGAGTTTCAGCTCCGCAATTAGGACATTGAACAGTATTTATTGAATCAGATGTTTTAACTCCTGTTTTTCTGATAAATTCCATCTTATACATTCCATATCTAAATATAGTTTTATCACCTTTTACAATATTTCCTGTAGTTTTATTTATTATATAATCACGCATTTTTGATTTCAATACAATTGTAATTACCTCTTTATCACCATTTTGATTGTAGTCCGCTAATCTTATAGATTGAACACTAATATCTTCCATAACATTAGTCAAGTTTCTATCTGTATATCCTTTCAATTGTTGAGAATGTTGCTCATATAACTCATTTGTCTCATATATTCTAATTGCATTCCAATCCCCAGTAGTCCATGTCTCTTGCATTTTTACAAATAATTCACTAGCCCAAGATAAGAATTTGTCTTTGCTAAAATCTTCATCGTATTTTTTTATCGCATTTTCAAGATTTTCTTCTGTATAATGAGTATATTTTTCTGGATAATCAATCTCAGTCTTTTCAATGCTTATATTTTGTTTACCTTTTTCTGTTTTTTTAAAACAGCTAAGAATAACTATTAACAGCCAAAATATAAATGGTGGTGAAACCAATAACATTATTTCAAAGAAAGATAATGGTTTAAAGTCTCTAATATATCCGCCTCCACTACTACTGCTCCATGAACTATCACTATCCCACGAACTGCTACTATCATAATCATCATCCCATGAACTGCCACTGTCCCAGTCATCATCCCATGAGCTGCCACTATCATAATCATCATCCCATGAACTGCCACTATCATAGTCTTCAAAACTACCAACATCTGCAATGGATTTATTATGAGTAACCGTCATCACTAAGACTACAGCTATAATTAAGGCAATCATTAAGTATCTAAAAAATTTTTTCATTTGATATTCCCCTTTTATTGCATTATTTTTAACAATCTTTTAATATATCTTTTCCACCTTTTAAGTACTCGTATCCAGAGAAAATTGTTGCAATAACAGAAACCGTCATAAATATGCTTGCTAAAATATTCATTACAAAATCTCCTGTTGTCATATATGTAAGTGCACTGTTTACAAGTGCGTCTTGTTCAGTTTTTGCTCTAAGTACAAATGCAAAATAAGGTTGTGTTGTTAAAAACATTAAGATTATTGCAATCATTTGTGTAACAGTTTTTAATTTTCCCCAAACATTTGCAGCAATTACTTTTCCGTTATTTTGTACTGCAATTAGTCTGTAACCAGAAACAGCAAATTCACGGAATATTACTATAATTGGAATCCATGCGGGTAATCTTCCCATTCCAACAAATAAAATCATAGCAGCAACTACTAAAATTTTATCCGCAATTGGATCTAAAAACTTTCCGAAGTTTGTTACTTGATTATTTTTTCTTGCCAAATATCCATCTAGTTTATCTGTTATTGATGCAATTATAAATATTAATTCCATTATCCACATTGTTGTAGATATGCCTAAGAAACTTCCCGGTATATCAAAAAAAGATACTATAACCATTATTGGAACTAGTATTATTCTAAATAGTGTTAATTTGTTTGGTAAATTCATTTTTGTTGTATTCCTTTCTTGAGGGTAAAATTTGATTGAAGGTTTGTAATTTTTATTCAATCATCTCCTCTTTGCTTGCTATAATTATATACAATAGCTTGTTAAAAATAAAGAGAAAATATAAAATTTTAAATTTTTTTCAAAATAAGACCTTTTTTCACAATAATAGGAAGATAGCCTACTCTCTTTAGAGTAAGCTATTCTATCTTTATTCGTAATCGACTATGTTTATCCATTGTTCCAACATTTCTTGTTCTTCTACTTTTCCTTTTGTCTTTCTTATTGCTGCAACTATTGGAATCCATCTTTGTACTTCTTTCTTGTCCGTTCCTGTCTTCTCGCAGTATAAATTTACGTATTTTTCTGCTAATTCTTTTTGATTTCTCATAGAGAATATTAAGTATGTGTTTGCTACGTCTGCTGAACCATTTCCTTGTGTTGCGTGTGCCCAGTCGATTATCACATATTCGCCATTTTCTTTTACTATTATGTTGCTTGGAACGAAGTCTCCATGACATAGTTTGTCATGGTTTTTCATTCCTTCTAGTCTTTGTAGCAACTCATATTTTGTCGTGTCATCTATGTTTGTAGCATCTGTTATTTTTCTTCTATATTTGTCTTTTATTCTATTTAATAGAGGTACTCTTTTCGATAAAACTTCTAATTGAATTCCTACGAAAAAGTTTAAATATTCGTCTTGTTTTTCTGGATGTTCTTTCATTAAAACATCTAGTGGAGTTCCTTCTACATATTCTGTAATTAGAGCCCATCTCTCGTTTATTTTTGTAACTTCTTGTAATCTAGATATTTTTAAATCTGTGTTTTCTTCTACTCTTGATTGAATTAATGCCTCGTTTAATATATCTGCCTTCGAGTAATTTTCTACGAATAATTTTATTGTCTTATCTCCGTCTCTGTAAACAGTTTTTGTTTTCCTTTCAGCTATTGGATTTATCAAATTAAATTCCATTATCTTTCACCTCCATAATATGTTTTTAAATAAATTTCTTTTATCTCACTTATTAATGGGTATCTTGGATTTGCACCTGTACATTGATCGTCAAATGCTTTTTCGCTCATCTCATCCAATGTTGATAAGAAATCTTCTTCTGAAATTCCATAGTCTTTTATTGTTTTCTTGAAGCCGACTCTCTCTTTTAATTCGTCTATTTTATTTATCAATCTTTCTAGTTTTTCTTGGTCTGTGTTTCCGCCTAAGTTTAAGCTATCTGCTATTTCTGCATATCTTTTTAATGCGTGTGGATACTCGTATTGTGGGAATGTTCCCATTTTTGTTGGAACTTCTTCTGCATTAAATCTCATTACCTCATCTAATACTAAACCAACTGTAACTCCGTGTGGTAAATGATGATAAGCACCTAATTTATGTCCCATTGAATGGCATATTCCTAAGAAAGCATTTGCAAATGCCATACCAGCCATCGTTGCTGCGTTTGCCATTTTTTCTCTTGCAATAGTGTCGTTTGCCCCTTCTTCATAAGCTCTTGGCAAATATTCGAATATTGTCTTGATTGCTTCAATTGCTAGTCCGTCTGTAAATTCAGTTGCCATCATAGAAACATATGCTTCTATTGAATGAACTAAGGCGTCAATTCCAGATGCTGATGTTAGTCCTTTTGGAGCATTCATCATCATATCTGCGTCTACTATTGCCATTTTAGGAAGCAATTCATAGTCTGCAAGCGGATATTTTTGACCTGTTGTTTCGTCTGTTATTACCGCAAATGGTGTTACTTCTGAACCTGTTCCTGCTGATGTTGGAACTGCTATAAAGTAAGCTTTCTCGCCCATTTTAGGGAATGTGTAAACTCTTTTTCTAATATCCATGAATCTCATTGCCATGTCTAGGAAGTCTACTTCTGGATGCTCGTATAGAACCCACATTATTTTTGCAGCGTCCATTGCAGAACCACCGCCTATTGCTATAATGCAATCTGGTTTGAAGGCATCTATCAATTTTACACCTTCTTTTGCACAAGCAAGAGTTGGGTCTGGAGCAACATTGAAGAATGTTTCGTGAACTATTCCCATCTCATCTAATTTGTCTGTTACAACTTTTGTGTAACCATTTTCATACAAGAATGTATCTGTTACTATAAATACTCTCTTCTTATTCATTACGTTTTTAAGTTCTTCTAAGGCTACAGGCAAGCAACCTCTCTTCATATAAACCTTTTCAGGTGCTCTAAACCAAAGCATATTTTCTCTCCTTTCGGCTACTGTTTTTATATTTAATAGATGTTTAATTCCAACATTTTCTGAAACCGAGTTTCCACCCCAAGTTCCACAGCCAAGTGTTAAAGATGGAGTAAGTTTAAAGTTATACAAATCTCCAATTCCACCCTGTGATGATGGTGTGTTTACTAAAACTCTACAAGTTTTCATTTTGCTATAAAATTTTTCTATTTTTTCTTTTTCTGTAACAGTATTCACGTATAGAGATGAAGTGTGTCCGAGTCCGCCATCTTCTATCAATCTATATGCCTTTTCAAGAGCATCGTCAAAACTGCTTGATTTATACATTGCAAGTACAGGAGACAATTTTTCGTGAGCAAATTCTTCTGATAAATCTACGCTTTCAACCTCTCCGATTAAAATTTTAGTATTTTCTGGAACACTAACTCCAGCAAGTTCTGCTATCGTGTGTGCTTTTTGACCAACTATTTTAGCATTCAAGGCTCCGTTTATAATTATAGTCTTACGAACTTTTTCAGTCTCTTCAGGATTCAAAATGTAGCATCCTCTTTTAACAAATTCGTCTTTTACCTTATCATAAATCTTGTCGCTTACTATTACAGATTGCTCAGAAGCACAAATCATTCCATTATCAAATGTTTTAGAATGTATAATAGAGTTTACTGCCAAAATCACATTAGCACTCTCGTCAATAACAGCAGGAGTATTTCCCGCACCAACGCCTAGAGCTGGCTTTCCACTAGAATAAGCAGACTTAACCATTCCAGGTCCACCAGTTGCAAGTATAATATCTGCAGACTGCATTAACATATTAGTAAGCTCAAGAGATGGAACATCAATCCATGCAATAATGCCTTCTGGAGCACCAGCCTTTACTGCTGCTTCCAAAACAATTTTTGCAGCCTCTATAGTAGACTTTTTAGCTCTTGGATGAGGGCTAATTATAATTCCATTTCTAGTTTTTAGTGCAATTAAAGTTTTAAAAATTGCTGTAGAAGTTGGATTAGTTGTAGGAATAACAGCAGCTACAATGCCAACTGGCTCAGCTATCTTCTTAATTCCATAACTATCATCTTGATAAATTACTCCACAAGTTTTTTCATTTTTGTATTTATTATATATATATTCTGCCGCATAATGGTTCTTAATTACTTTATCTTCTATTATTCCCATTCCAGTCTCTTCTACTGCCATCTTAGCAAGTGGAATTCTAGCTTCATTCGCAGCAATAGCCGCAGCCTGAAATATTTTATCTACCTGCTCTTGTGAATATTTTGAAAATTTCTTTTGTGCATTCTTAACTTTCTCTAGTGTCTTTGCCAAAGTTTCAACGCTGTCAACACATTCGTATTCACTCATTAAAAAATCCTCCTTATGTTTATTTAATGTACAACGAAGCATTCCTAAGCATTCCGGGGACGGAGAAAAAAATGTACAAGTTTTATATTAATTTCTAATATTTTTTAAACACCTATTTCTCTATTTATTGTACAATTTTTTCTCCGTCCCCAAACTGTACATTTAAATTTACGCCTATCATATCAAAAAACTAATAGTTTTACAACTATTAGTTTACTTTTTTGTTCTTATTTTTTATTTTGAAATTTCATAATCATATAAATTTATATAGTCATCTGCTATATTTGCTGTTGCACTTATCGACTCACCTGGCTTAAGCTCTGAAACTAATAAATAAATTTCTCCAATCGAATTTCCATTTACATCTAAGCATGTTACTTTTACATATTGTTCTTCTGTTTTTTCTTTTCCTATATTTGTAACTCTTAGTCTAAAATTGCTTTCTTCATTCTTAGAATCCATCGAAAATTCTGAGTATTTAAGATTTTCTACTATCTTTTCTTCTTGAGCTTTTGGAGAATTGTTTACTTTCATTCCATTTTCAATTTTGGCATTTTCTAGATTTTTCACATCAATTTTGCTGCCTTCTTGTAATTCTATTTGCATATTATTCTGATTTTCTTTATTTGTTTTGTCTTTTGCATTATCTTTTTGACTTACTCCAAATGCGATAATTATTGATAATATTGCTACTAAACAAATAATACATAAAATTATTTTTTTATCTTTCATTTCTTCTCCTCACTCTTAATCAATATCAACTGGTTTTAAATTTTCTACCTTTATTTTTCTCATTTCTCTTGTTCCAGATAAGCATCCATTTGCTATATAGTTATGGTTATGGTTCATTAATGTGTAATGACGTATTGGCTCTTGTATTTGCTCATGTTTTATTAAACTTGGCGTTGTTCCATCTTCTTTGTATATTTTATCTCCCATATTCCATTCATCAATATACATTAGTTTTTCCTGACTCACATTGTAGAATTCATGCTTCTTTACCGTTGTTATTTGAGTACCATCAGAGAAAGTCCATATATCATAGCTTAGCTCAAATTTAACTTCGTGCATATCGTCATTTAGTACTTCATCTATTTCCCATTTTTTCGTTTCTGTATTAAATGAAATTACTTTATTCCCGACTTTTAAGTCTTTTAATTTTTTCTTTCTTCTCTTTTTCTTTTCTTCATCATATATATCAATTTCAGTCTCACCTGATAAACACTCATATAACCATACAGATTCTGACCAGTTACTATCTTCATAATTTATGCCATCACCAACAGCTTTGATTCTTACAAAGGCATTAAACGAATTTCCTTCTTTATCAATGAAACTTTTAAGCATTTTTAAAGCATCATAAGATGTTTTATCTTTTTCAACTTCAACTGTTTCTATTATACTTTGCACAACATATTTTGTTGCATTTTCAACTCTATTCCAAGTCAATTTTGAATAACCATCTGCAGTCAATCTTGGTGTAGCTAGTTTAGGCAACTGTTTTGTAATATTATAGGTTCTTGTCGCCGTATTTCCTGCATTATCCACTGTTGTTACTATTGCCACTGTAGTGCCCTTATTTGTAATTATTGAAGTTTCTGTTAAATTTTCACTTTCAGTTACTCCCTTTAATTTATATACGTTACTCCTCTGTCCACTTGTAGAATCACTTCCATTGTTTAATTTTATATATATATTGTTATTCGTTGCTCCACTAGTATATTCTTCTCCAGTACTACTGTTTAGTTTCATTGCAAGTGTTCCAGGAGTCGGAGATGTTTTATCTATTTTTACATTATAATTATTACTATAAACTGTATTTGTGCCATCAGTAGTTTTAACTCTTAATGTTGTTGTACCTTCTCTTTGTATTTCACTTGTATTTGTTGTTCCTGCTGTCACATTCTGTGCAGAGTCAGCAATACTCTCATAGCTCGTACTTATTCCACTTCCTGTTGTTCCGCTCACAAGAGTTGCATATACATTTTGCGAACTCCATTCACCATTCGTGTAAGCTTGTACAGTAGTTTCTTCATTGGTTGCTTCAACTATTTTATATTTTGCCTTTCCATCACTGTCCATTCCATCAGTTTGTAATCTAACATTAGTGTTTAAACATACTACTGGTCTAAATCCTAATGTATTTTCTCCATAACGACTATAGAACATGCTACTTTTTCCTTCTTCCGTTATTGAAACTTTCCAATTGGTGGGTTCTAACGATGCACCCTTAGCCGGCCATATTAACCAATAACCATAACAGCTGTTCCTTACACCATCAGTCGCACTTAAAAAATACATTGTGTTATATCCTGCAGTATCTACCGTACTACTTCCATTTATAGTACAACCATAATTATCATAGCCATAGCTTAATCTCTTATATTGAGAATTGCAATTCCAACTCTTTACATACATTTCGCCAGTTGGTGATGCAATCGCATATTCTGCATATTTGCTTCCGTATAATTTTGACCATCTCTCAGTGTCAATCATATACTTTATTGCAGAATCATCGTTATCTATTTCAATCCAATTTTTAGCCAAACTGTTTTCTCTTGAATATTGTGAACTTTCATTTTCTATAGACAAAAGTGTTGCACATTTTGGAGCATCATTAAATATATCTACCTGATTTCCATTTGCTGATACTGGTGTATTATATTCCCCTGCTGAATTCTTTATGTCTATACAATCATCTGCTATTAAATATATATGGTCATTCTCTGATGAATCTCCCGCATCTGATTTACCTGCATAAAATATTTTCCATCTAACATTTTTATCTCCTCCATTAGGAGTATAATTTGTTACTGTACTGCCTATATATGAGCCAATATTATTTGCTACATCACTTGCATCAGATGTTTGTATCATTGCCTTAGATAATTTTAAACTTCCAGCTTTTAATTCCGGTGTTTTTAAACTATATTGTGATGTATTTCCTGCTTCATCTTTTATCCATACATAATATGTAGTATTGTGTGCCAATTTTGATATACTATTTTCAAAACTTTTTGTATTTGTGACTCCTGTAAAGTTTTCTGGTTTCGTAGAACTTGTTGTTACTGCATAACCTATTATTCCACTTTCACTATCTGACGCACTTATTTTTATGCTATTAGTATTTATCGCTGTTGCAGATACTTTCGGAGTACTTTTGTCAATATTATTTACTTCATATTGCAACTCTGAAACAGATTCACTTCCATTCCACAGTCTTGCATACATAATTCCATTAGTAGAAAAAGCTTGTTCATTTGAATCATTCCAATTTTTACCGTCTTTACTTGTTTGCAATGTATACTCTTGAATAGTTGTCTTTACATTAACTATTACATTACCATTCGTCCAACCACTTGGGCTTGATGAAAATGTTGTATTATTGTTATTCAATTCGTAATCCGAATTTTTCTTTGTTATTCCACTTTTTATAGTATATTTTCTTCCACTCTTTTTGCAAGTTACTTCATACTCTTCAGCATCACTATCAGGTTCTAGTGTGTAATCTTCATTAAAGAACTTTTTCAACTCTTTGTCAAAGTCATTTCTTCTTATAACAGCCTCTTCATTATTAGCTTGTGCTGCTAATGCTGATAATTTTATTTTTTCCTTTTCATCTGCAATCTCAGTTTCCTTTTTTGCAACTTCTGCTTTTGAAATTATTCCATTTCTGTTTATTATTAAGCTTATGCTTACTCCTGCTAATATTAACAAAACTACAATAGTAACAATAAGTGCAATAATAGTAATTCCATTTTCTTTTTTGGTCATTTTGAGTATTTTCCCCCTATGTATAATTTTTTAAAATAAGTCTTTTTAACGTCAAAAAGATAGAAATAGTTTTTACTCCATTTCTATCTTTTTTATTTTATATTTTTGAGTACAACAAACAAGCCTTAGCAAATTTTACTAAAGTTTGCATTTGGTAAAATGCATGGTGTGTGTGTGTGTGTACAGCCACAACAGTTTGCTGGTTTATTCATTCTACTTTACTCCTCTTTTCTCTTGTTTTGCATTTCAAATGCCTTTGTTTACAAATTTATAATAACATAATATATTTGTATTTTCAACTTGTTCCTCCTGTTTTCAATTTTAAGGTTTATAGAAAACTTTTTACCAAGTTTTTGTCTACTTTTAGTCTATTGATGCATTGTATATTTTTACTATTGCATTGTTTAATGCTGTATCAAATTCTTCTTGTGTTTGATGTGCATTTAAGTCTTGTAATAATGCTCTTGAGAAGCTTGCTATCATTCTGTTATTTTTAGCAAGTAATTCACATGCTTCATCTATCTCATATCCGCCAGATAAAGCAACAATTCTTACAACACAGTCATAATCATATAAATCTAAGTAATGGTTTGCAACTGTTGGTATTGTAAATTTGAACATTATTTTGTCTGCTGGATTCCATTCATTTAGTTTTCTTATTATTTCGTCTTTTAATATTTTTTCGCAAAGTTCTTTTTGCTCTGAATGTATGTCTACTTCTGGCTCAATTATTGGAACTAATCCACCGTCACATATTGTTTTTGCAAATTTGAATTGTTGATTTACAATATCTCTTATGCCTTCTTCGTTTGCTTCATATATTACAGATCTCATCTTTGTTCCGAATACATGCTTTTTGCTTGCTTCTTCTATTTCTTCCTTTAAGTTTGGAATTTCTTTCATTAATTTTACGCCATTCTTTTCTTCGGCTAATCCCTTATCAACTTTTAAGAAAGAAACTATTCCCTTTTCGTCCCATAAATAATCTGCTGTAAATTTTCCATTTACTTCTGACATCATTGTTTTTTCAAAAAGAATTGTTCCTAAAATGTGCTCATTTGTGAACACTTCGCTTGTCATAACTCTTTTTCTCATCTCATGGATTAAATTAAACATTTCCTCTTCTGAGCTATATTCACTTTCATCTATTCCATAATTTTTTAGAGTTTTTGCACTACTTCCACCACTTTGGTCAAGTGCTGCAATAAATCCTCTTCCATCTCTCATAATTTCATACATTTTCTCATTCATTTGTATTACCTCCATATATATAGTTTTTATCATAATTAAAAATATATGCTTAAATCATACGATTTTCACTTAGATTATACTTATTAAAATTGTAAAAGTCAACTATTTTATCGTTTTCAATGCCTCACTCGTTATTTTTTCTTTATCAAATTTCTGATATATAAATATTAAAATTGCCACCGCTACTACAATTACTCCATATAATAAAATTCCCAATTTCCAGTCACCCACTGCAATATTCGCACCAGCTAATGTTGATGATATTACTGATGGAAACCTTGCAAGTGTGGATATTACTATAAACCTTGTTGGCTTTATTGGTAACAGTCCTGCAATGTATACTAATAAATCTTTTGGCGTTCCAGGCAATAAAAATAGTATTAACATTATCATTTCTATTTTTTTAGGATTTTGAAAAAGTTTGCTGTTTTCTATTTTCTTTACTTTATTTTCATCACAAAATTTATATACAAATTTCTTTCCTAATTTTCTAACCAAGAAAAATATCACGGTAGAAATAATTCCTGCTGAAGCCATAATAAAGACTGTTCCCCATAAGGCTCCGTAGCACATTCCTGCTAAAATTTCAATCGGTTCGCCTGGTATTAAAAATAAAAATATTTGTGCAACCTCAAGAGCAAACAGTGAAATTAGCCCTAGCACACCAGAGTTTTCCACTTTTTGCTTAAATGCAACTTGTCCTTCCACAGTTGATAAGTTTCTCATTACTGGAAGCAAATATATTGTTGCTCCAATACATATTACAAGTGCTACTACAAACATCACTAACTTTAATATTTTTGTTTTACTCATTATTTTATCACATTCCTTTTGTCATGCATTATTACAGCTATTTCAAATTTATAATTACATATTTGGCATATGTTTATCTCATAAATTTGCCACATTCAAAGTTGGCAGTTCTTCAACTTTATATTGTTTCAGTGCTCCCTTATATTCTAATCTTATATTCTCTAAGTTTAAGAAATCCTCTGGTTTTACTATATCTGGCAAATTATTCTTAATTTGAGCCTTTTTCATAGCATACTTCACAAATTCTGCACAGTAAAAAGCCCTTCTTCTCTGAATTTTCATATGTAAAGCAACTGCAACAAGTCCAATAAAATTAAATTTATATTCTTGAGAAGTTGCCTCAACCTTATGTACTATCTGATTTAATCTATTATACTGCTCATCCGAAATCATTATAGAATAAACTGCTGTCTGAGTATTTTTAAATCTTTTAAATGTTCCAATGTTTATTCCCTCATGTACAAATCCACCTATAAATGGATTATATGGATTCAGTCTTCCAAAGCTATACATTTTCGTTAAGTTTTCGTCTAATCCAATAGACACATGCGAATATTCGGCTCCTGTGTATGCTTTTACAATCCTTGAAAGTACTGTACCACTGTATGTTAAAATTATATAAATGCGTTTCAAATTTTCCTCCTTAAAAGAAACTATTTAATTTCTTCTTAATCTTATGCTATTTGCAAATGGATTATAGCATAAGAGCAAGTAATTTACAATAATTACTTGCCCTTGTAATACATTTATTTAACTACAATATTCAATTTTTGCTCTTTATAGTTAAATTCTAACTTTGCCCCTATTATTTGTTTTAAAGTTTGTACTTCTACATAAGTCGGAATAGTACTATTTTCTAAATCCACGGTTGAACCACCTATTTTATATGTTTTATCTTTAAATGTAAGTTCAAGTGGCGTGCTATATTTGTCATACGTTATCTGAACGCCTTCAATATCTTCAAGTGCAGATATTGGCATTGTATAATCTTCTTCTGAATAGCTGTATAATGCAGTTTGTTGCACCTGCTGATTCATTATTGTAATATAAACTTCCTTACCATTAATAAATACTTTTAATGAATATGGCTTGTAATACCTTGTTATTTCTTCAGCTGTAAATTTGGTGTTATCTCCTCCATCTATCTTTGATACTACATATTCACATTTTATTCTTCTATTTATAGATTCTTCATCTTCGTTTGAACCCATAGACCATATTTTTTCAGTCATTCCGTCAAAATTTATATTTACATTCCAATCATATCCAAAATGTTTTCCTGCATTATCTCTCATTTGAACATATTTATGTACTATATTATCTATGTCAGATAAACTTGATGCATTGGAATTTAAATTATACTTGAACTCTCCATTTACATTGTACTCTTCATGCGGTTCAAAAGTTTTCTTAATTTCATCACTAGATTTTTCATATTCTTCTTTTAGAGTACGGTCAAAATAGTCAAACGTATAGCTTCCAAATTCTTTTATTACAATAAATTCAATAGGCTTTTTTTCTTTTGACTTAAGCACATATTTTCCATTTCCAGATTTATCTATATCTTTTTCTATTACTTTTGCATTAATTCCATAACAATCTTTTAAATCTGCTATAAAATCTATGTTTACTCGATTTTTGATATTATTTAAATACATTATATATATATGTATTCCAAATATTATTAATAGTATTAAAAATATAACATACCAAATAAGCAACGCTCTTACCAATTTATCTGCCTTAGCATTTATTTTCTTAATTTTATGAATTGTTTTTCTGTTTTCTTTGCTAATTTTTACAATATCAATTCCTTTATATTGGTCTTTTATTCCTTGTTCATAATTTAACTGTGCTTTCTCAATTTCTTTCCAGTCCTGTTTTCTCCCCATTTATTTCTCCTACGTTATATATTTTTCAACTATTTTTTCTCTTTGTTACGCTTATCCTGTATTATCTTCATCTCTTTTTTCGGTAATTAATGTTACATTATTCTCTTTTGAAATTATATTTGTTTATAAATATTTTAAAACCTTTTTTCAAATATATAGTATCAAAAAGGTCGAAAATTTTCAACTGGATTTTTACAATTATTCTGGATTAATACAGTTTTTTCTTTCTAATTAATCATAGCAAAATCACTCCTTCCGAAAAAACTACTAATACTATATCATGAATATTTATAAAATATTCATGAATTTCTTGAATATCTTATAATCGAATTTATTTTTTAATTCAATTTGACAAATTATAAATAATATGTTATTATTTGTGTATACAAAATGTATCCTTATTCAGGTTGTGGATATCATTTACTTGTATGTGTATCGTAACTACACATACTTTTTTTATTTTCAAAAAAACAAAGCAGGACCGTAACACCCCACTTTGTCGACTATGTATGACACATCTAGTCTTTATCCTTGTTGTTTTCTTCAGTCTTTAGTTGACTGTTTTTTTCTTTTTCTGCCATTAGCATTTCAACTAATCGCAAAATAAGTTCAGGTTGTGTCATTTCATTTACCTCCCTTCCGCCTTTAAGTAAAGACTACTCTCTGACTTAGAAGAGTAAATATATACTACAACATTTCTTTTCTAAAAACAAGCGAACAAATTGAAATTTAATAATTTTATTTAATCTTCAATGTATATCAATTTTTATTGTTGTTGGTCTACCGTGTGGGCATGTATATGGATTTTTTAATTCCAACAAACTGCTTATTAAGTTTTCTACTTCTTGTCTACTTAAATCCATTCCAGCTTTTACAGCAGCTTTACATGCAACTGTTGCTACAAACCTTTCCTCTATGTCTTTTAGAGAACTTCTCTCGTTTGTTAGCATTTCATCTAATACATCTAAGAATACGTGGCTTCTGTCCACTTTATATTCTAGGTCTGGTATTCCGCTTATTTTTATTGTATTATCCCCAAAAAATTCGATATCAAAACCTGTATTTTTGAACAATTCCATATTTTCTTTTACAAATCTTGCTTCTTTATATGAAAGCGTAAATACCTCTGGTATTAACATCATTTGTACATTGTTTTGTATATGGTTTTTGTAGTTTTCTTTTATTTGCTCATATAGCACTCTTTCGTGTGCAGCGTGTTGATCTATTAGATATATTTCATTTTCTATTTCTACTATTATGTAGGTTTTGAATGCTATTCCTATGTATTTATAGTTTATTTTTCGTTTTTCTTCACGTGTTATCAGGCTTTCTTTTGGAGCTTCTGGCTCTTCTTCGTTTTCTGTTTCTGAATCTAAATTTGATTCATTTTCTATTTCTGATTTATTTTCTTGCGCCTCATCTTTTTTTAGTTCTAATTTAGCTTCTGCTTGCTCCACTTGCTGTTCATCTTCATTTTCTTGTAAATTTGCTTCAAATGGCAACTTGTTCTTTGCTTGTGCCTTTTCCAATCCACTCAAGAAGCTATTTTCTTTCATATCAAAGTGATTTGTTACAAATTCTAGTTCATTTTCTATATAGTCTTCTTTGTTATTTTCTATTTCTGTGTTTTCCAAAAAATCTTTGCTAAGAATTGCATTTTTTATAGCATGATACATCGCCTTGTATATTTTATCTTCATCTCTAAACCTTACTTCTTTTTTGGTTGGATGCACATTTACGTCATAGTAGTCGGCTGGCATTTGTAAATTTAGTATAAAGAACCCATATTTTCCAATTCCAGTAGAACCTTTAAAGGCTTGGTCAGCACTGTTTGTGAGTATCTTGTCTTGTATGTTTCTATTATTTAAAAATAAAATTTGATTCTTTCTGTTCTCTTCAGCTATAAATGTGTTTCCAACTACTCCAGTTATTTTTATGTCTCCATCTTGATAGTTTACATCTACAAGGTTGTCTTTTATTTCTTTTCCATACAGTAAATATACAACATCTTTAATTTCACCATTACCAGATGTTTTAAGTATTTGTTTGCCATTGTTTATTAGCTCTATCGATTTATCTGGTTCGGCTAATGCTACTTTTTGCAAGAATTCCTTTATATATCTAAACTCTGTGGCATCATTTTTTAAAAATTTGTATCTAACTGGAGTATTATAAAATAATTTTTCAACTTTAATAGTAGTTCCTGTTGATGTTCCAATTTCGTCCTTTTCTAGTATATTTCCACCTCTTGAAAATAACTTGTAGCCCACCATTTCATCAGCTGTTTTTGATATCATAGTAAGTTCTGAAATTGATGATATACTTGCAAGAGCCTCGCCCCTAAACCCAAAGCTGTATGTATTTTCTAGATCTTCTATTTTAGAAATCTTACTCGTTGCGTGCCTCTCTAGTGCTATATCCATATTATTAATGTCTATTCCAAAACCGTTGTCTGTAACTTGTATAAGTGTTTTACCACCAGCTTTTATTGTTACAACCACCTTTGTGGCACCAGCATCAATAGAGTTTTCCACCAGCTCTTTTACAACGTTCATAGGGCGTTCAATTACTTCGCCCGCAGCTATTTGGTTAATCGTTAAATCATCTAATAATACAATATTTCCCATTATTATTCCTTCTTGTTTTCCATTTAATTTTCGATTATATATAGATTATTAGCATATTTTAAGTTGAAAAAAAATTAAATTTTGGCAAGCAAGAATGAATTTACAGGGCAAGGGCACATACTCGCTATATGTAACCGCGTTGTAAATGAAATTTGACGTAACCAAAATTATAATTATTTTTCAACGCTATTCATTTGCCTTCAAACTACTAACCATATCATTTACTGCAATCGTTGACTCCATCTTGTTTTCAATATCTGCTTTAGTTTCGCATAATTTACTCGCATCGTCAGCATCAATAATAATCGAATTAAAAATATAATTTTCAGAAATTATATCATAAATTTGACATTCTTCAATAGATAAATAAACATAACCAAAATTTTTATGTTTTGGAAAAGCAAGACAACTATCAAGTCAAACTCTTTTTTATCCTTATCGAAGTCTTCTCCGTCCATAACATACATCAATGAAATTGGATAACCAATTCAAAAGCATTCTATAGAGAAAAAATAATAAATATATAAAGACGAAGTATAATCTTCGCCTTTTAATTTTATAAAATTTAAATTACATGTCATCATCATTATCGTCTTTTTCTTCGTTATCAGTATCGCTATCTTCTTCATCACTACCACATTCGTCATGATGTCCGCATCCACAGCATCCACCTGAACAGCAATCATCGTCTTCTCCATCCCAGTCTAGTTCTATTTTATTATGACATTCTGGGCATTCGATTTCTTCTTTTAATTCATCTTCTATGTCTGCAACAAATTCATGATTGCAATATGGGCAAACTATTTCAAAATCATAGTCTTCATCTTCATAAATATCTTTTTTTATTAAGTCGACTGTATCTTTTACCTTGCCTATTTTTTCATCTAATTTATCTTGATACTTTTCAATATTGTCCATTCTCTCTGAATTAACATTTGAAATTCTATCAATTACATCCATATACATGAATGAAAGTTCAGAAACTTTTTTTAAAACGATTTCTCTTTCTTTCTCATCAGAGATACTTTTTTCTATATCCTTTATTATTTTAGAATATTTTTCACTAAATTCTGCCATATAATTTATCCTTCCTTTAAATTAATATTTTTATATTAATTTAAATTTTTAATGTTTTGAGTTCAACCAAAATTAAACTCTTTCCATGTATTCTCCAGTTCTTGTGTCTATTTTTATAACATCACCGATGTTAACAAACATTGGAACTGTAAGTTCATATCCATTTTCTAATGTTGCAGGTTTTCCAGATGTTGTTGTTGTGTTTCCAGCAAATCCTGGTTCTGTATATTTAACTTCTAACTCAACAAACATTGGTGGTTCTACTGCAAATACGCTTCCTTTGTATGAAAGCATTGTTACACTCATGTTTTCCTTTATGAATTTTAATGCATCTCCAATTTGTTCTTTGTTTAAAGGTATTTGCTCGTATGTATCATTATCCATGAAGTAGTATAAATCTTCATCATTGTATAAATATTGCATTTCTTTTTTCTCTATTTGAGCTGCTGGATATTTTTCTGATGGGTTAAATGTTTTTTCTATAACTGCTCCTGATATTACATTTTTTAATTTTGTTCTTACGAATGCTGATCCCTTTCCTGGTTTTACATGTTGGAATTCTACTACTCTGAATACATTTCCATCCATTTCAAATGTCGTTCCGTTTCTAAAATCGCCTGCTGAATATACGCTTGCCATTATTATTACCCCTTTCTAGTTTTTTATTATATTTTTTAATTTTTCATCTCATTAAAACGCGACTATATAATCATACCATATTTTAGGCGAAAAATCAAGTGTTGTAGCACTTTTTTTCACGAGTTTAGGCATCGACTATCACATAATCTTTTTCTGACTTTGTTAAACTTGTACTCATTCCCCTGTTTACAAGCACTGTGTCTTCTATTCTTACACCAAATTGATTTGGTATATATATTCCTGGTTCATCTGTTACTATCATATTATTTTTTAACACAAAGTCAACTCTAGTACTTGCATATGGGAATTCGTGTATCTGTAATCCTACTCCATGTCCTAACGCATGTATTAAATCATATCCATGTAATTTAAAATCGTTTTCAACCATTCTACTTACAAGCTTTAGGTTTACTCCTTCTTTCATTTCATTAATTACCTGTCTCTGATTTTTTAAAACTAGTTCATATACTGGTTTTACTTCTTCTGGTACATATCCTGCAAATATTGTTCTTGTCATATCTGAACAATATCCTTTGTATTTACACCCCATATCTATTGTTATTGGGTCTCCTGCCTCTATTTTTTTATTTGTTGGTACTGCATGTGGCATAGATGAATTTTTACCAGACGCAACAATTGTACTAAAAGCAACGTCTTCTGCACCATTATCTATGAAAAATTCATCAATTTCTTTTGCAATTTGTTTTTCAGTTAATCCAATTTTTATAAAATTCTTTAAATGATTAAAGCAATCGTCCGTAATTTTGCATGCTTTTTCTATAAGCTCTATTTCTTCTGGGTCTTTAATCATTCTTTGTTTTTCAATTATTCCCTCTGTTTCTTCCAAATTGTTTATTTTATATCTGTGCATAAAATCTTTATATTTTGCGTATGTCACATATTCCTCTTCAAAACCAACATTTTCGCAAAACAAGAAGAAATTTTCATAGTCGTCTCTTGATATATCTTTCATATCATACACAACTATTTCATCATTTAATGTTAAAGTATTATTTACAGCTTCTACATATCTTCCATCTGTTATGTAAATATTTTCTTTAGGCGTAATTAAAAACACACCATCTGCTTCGATTCCAGTTAGGTATTTTATATTTATCGGATTAGAAATTATTATGCCTTGCATATCTAACATTTTTATTTTATCTCTTAGCCAGCGAATATTATTGTTCATTTTTTACTGCATCCCCTTCTATTATACGAGTTTCAGGTTGTTAAAGAATTAAATTTTGACAACGGAAATGAAATTTCATTGGCACATACTTTGTATATGTAACCGTATTTGAGATAATATTTGATGCAGTCAAAATTATAATTATTTAACCTCCTACTATATTAATTGTGCCTTATACGTTCCTAGTGTAAATATCTTAATTAATACAAAGAATAATACATTAAATGGTACAAATATTGCAATTATTGTTGCTATTACTATAAATGGACCAAATGGAATATATTCATCTCCTGTTTTTCTCTTACAAATTATTAATGCTACTCCAATTATTGCTCCTAATAAGAAGGCAATAAGTGAAATTATAATTATTGTTCTCCAACCGAAGAATAAACCAAGTGCTCCCATTAGTTTAACATCTCCGAACCCCATTGCTTCTTTCCCTGCAATTAAGCCTCCTACTAATGTTATAAATAAGAAAATTCCAGCTCCAGCAACCATTCCAAGTAGCATGTCTATGGCTATATTTATGTTTACAATTCCTTCTACGAATGTGTAAACTAGTCCAACTTCAAAAATTGTTAAATTCAATCTGTTAGGAATTATTTTCAGTCTATAATCTATTGCTAAGGCACTAATTAACATTGGTATTAAGGCTAGATACGCTAATGTTTTTATTTGAAATCCATACAAATACAAAACTCCAACATACAGTAGCGCCATCGCCACCATGTATATGTATTTAGGCTTTTCATTTTTTAAATAAATTGTAAAAAATTCTCTTACGAAAACTTTTTTATAATCTGGGAGTCTTACTGTACTCCATGCCACAAATTGACCAATTCCAAGCCCAATAATTCCTAAAAATAAATAATATAATATGTTTATATTGTTAATGTACATTTAAATACCTCTTTTACTTTTGTTTATATTTTTTTAAAATTTGTCTTTCTATTAATCTATTAAATCTTGTTACAAAAATGTCTTTTTCGGCAAGTGGTTCAACTAAAATAGAGTACATATGGCTCCTGTTTGCTCCAAGCACATCTGTTAGTATTTGGTCTCCAATTACAGCTATATTTTCGCTATTTTCTTGTACTATTTTCTTTGCCCTATTAAAGCCAAATTTTAATGGTTTTTTAGCAAAATAAATATACGGAATCTCCAACTTTTTTGACATTTTTTCTGCTTTTTTCTTTTTATTTGTATTAGATAGAATACAGAATTTTATACCATGTTTTTTTGCTTCTTCAACCCAATCTTCAAGTCCTTCCAAAATGTTATTATCTGTGTCTATCATGGTGTTGTCTATGTCCAATAGAATAGCCTTTATATTATTTTTTTCTATAAAGTTCATATCTATTTCTAATATATTTTTAAAGTAACTTTTAGGGTAAAAAATCATTGTATCCTCCTAATATTTCTGCTACTTTATATTATCAATATGTTGGAGGTTTGTCAAGCATTTATTACTATTTACAAAATCTATGTTTTCCTATTGTAACAACATGCGGTCTTGACCAAATCCATGCATTTGTTGCAGTGCTTGGATTGAAGTAGTATATTGAGCCATATGATGGATCCCAACCATTTAGCGCATCTCTTGCAGCATTGTATGCTGTTTGGTTTGGTGTTAAATTAATCTGACCATCTGATACAGCCGTGAATGCACCTTTTTGATATATTACTCCTGCTATTGTGTTTGGAAACGAACTGCTTTTTACTCTATTTAGTACAACAGCTGCAACGGCAACCTGCCCTGCATATGGTTCTCCCCTTGCCTCACTGTATACAGTTCTTGCAAGCAGATTTAAATCACTGCTACTCGTGCTGTTGCTAGAGTTGGAATTACCACTAGAATTAAATATTCCCATTGCCTCTAGTGTCTTTTTCCCGGCAATTCCATCGACTGTTAATCCGTTTTTTCTTTGAAAATACTTAACAGCTGCTAACGTTTCAGAGCCATAAATTCCATCAATACTTCCAGAATAATATCCCCATCTTTTTAACTTGGTTTGAATTTGTGTAACTTCCGAACCTCTCGAGCCATATTTTGATAGTGCTAATATATTATTATTTGTAAAAAATATGTTATATAACAAAAATATTATTAATAATACTGAAATAATTGCGATTGCTTTTTTATTTTTTAACATAAAAATTCCACCTTTCAAGTTTATTATTCCTTGATTTGGTGGATTTATACTAAAATATTCCTATTATATTTCCGTTTTTATCAATATCTATTTTTTCGGCAGCTGGAACTCTTGGAAGCCCTGGCATTGTCATTATCTTTCCAGTGATTACAACTATAAACTCCGCTCCAGTTTTTAATGCAATGTCATTTACATGTAACTCATACGGTTCATTACATTCTAGATTTTTTGGATCATCCGAGAATGAATACTGTGTTTTAGCAATACATACTGGATAATGCGAATATCCCATTTTCTCGATTTTTTCAATCTCTTGCAATGCTTTTTCCGAATACTCTACACCTGTTGCACCATAAATATTTTTTGCAACTTTTTCTATTTTTTCTTTTACACTATCTGAATTATTGTAAGCAAATTGCATGTTTTCTTCTTCATCTGCAATTCTTAAAATTTTCTCGGCTAAATCGATTGCCCCTTCGCTTCCTTTTTCATGGCTTTCAACAAGACTCATTTCAATGTTTTGCTCTCTTAGTGCATTACTTAAAAGTTCAATCTCTGCAGCCGTATCTGTGTCAAATTTGTTTATCGCAACAATAACATTTAATCCAAATACGTTTTTCAAATTATCTAAATGTTTGTTTAAATTTTTTATTCCTTTTTGTAATGCTTCAAGATTTTCTGTTTTTATTTCTTCCTTTGCTTGTCCTCCATGATACTTTAATGCTCTAATTGTAGCGACACAAACGACTGCGTCTGGCTTTATGCCTGCATTTCTACATTTAATATCTATAAATTTCTCTGCACCTAAGTCTGATCCAAAACCAGCTTCTGTTATTGTGTAGTCAGCTAACTTCATGGCAGTTTTAGTAGCAATAATACTGTTACACCCATGAGCAATATTTGCAAAAGGTCCTCCATGAATTATTGCTGGAGTATGTTCTAAAGTCTGAACCAAATTTGGCTTTATTGCATCTTTTAGTAAAACAGTTAACGCTCCCTCTGCATGTAAATCTCTTACAGTAATTGGTTTCTCTTCTTTATTATAACCAACTGTAATATTTCCAATTCTTCTTTTCAAATCTTCGATATCAGTTGCCAAACATAAAATAGCCATTATTTCAGATGCAACAGTAATATCAAATCCATCTTCTCTTGTAACTATGTTTTTCTCACCAGATAGTCCTGTTTCTACTTTTCTTAACTGTCTATCATTAAGGTCAACACATCTTTTCCATGTAACTTTTTCAAATCCTAATTCATTTCCATAATAAATATGATTATCAATAAGAGCAGAAAGTAAATCATTTGCAGAAGTAATTGCATGAATATCTCCTGTAAAATGCAAATTTATATCTTCCATTGGAGCTACCTGAGCATATCCTCCGCCAGTAGCACCGCCTTTAATACCAAAAACAGGTCCTAAAGAAGGTTCTCTTAGAGCAATAATTGCACTTTTTCCGATTCGTGTTAATCCATCTGCAAGACCAATAGCCATAGTAGTTTTACCTTCTCCTAATGGAGTTGGATTAATTGAAGTAACTAAAATAAGCTTTCCATTTTTTCTATCTTTCAATCTATTAAGCAATTTTTTGCTATCAATCTTAGCCTTAAAATTTCCATACTGTTCAAGCTCATCATCAGCAATTCCAGCCTTTGCAGCAATAGTCTTAATATTATCTAACCTAGTATTCCTAGCAATTTCAATATCTTCCATAATGGCCTCCTCTTATAATTTCATCATGATGCTTTAAATAATTTATTTCTAATATTATTGCATTTCCTGCTACATTAAAATATTAGTCCCACAATCAAGCCTACTATCGCACCCACAAATACCTGAAATGGCGTGTGTCCTACTAGTTCTTCTAGTTTTACATTGAATGTCATTTTTGAAAGTTCAGAATCTGGATTTGTCATTATCTCGTTTAGTACATGAGCTTGTTTCCCAGTCTCATACCTTACACCACATGCATCATACAGAACTACCATTGAAAATACGAATGATAAAGCAAATACCGGAGATGAAAAACCTTGGCTACGCGCTATCATTGTTGTTATTGAAACAACAACTGCTGAATGAGCACTTGGCATACCTCCAGCTCCCCAAAGTCTTCTAATATTCAATCTTTTTGTTTCTGCATATTCCCATATTATTTTAAATAATTGTATTCCGGTCCATGTAAAAAATGGCACAACTAAATATCTATAATCATTATAAAAATTCACTAAATTACTCACTCTTGTTGTGTTCCTTTCTCTTTGCACTAATTCTAGTTATAATATAGTTACAATTAGTCTTCCTTTGGTACAAAATTATCTTTTTTAATTTCTCCACCATCGTTAATCAACATTGTAATCTTCTTTTCTGCTGAATTTAAAAAGTCATTACATTTTTTAGACAAATTCATGCCCTCTTCGAATTTTTTCACGGATTCGTCTAATGTTAAATTTCCTTTTTCAAGTTCATTTGCAATGCTTTCTAATTGTTTCATCGCATCTTCAAAATTTATATCTTCATTCATATTAAATAGTATTCCTTTCTCACAGTACTAATTCCTTTTTATAACTAATCTATTGTTGCTGTTTTTTGTCCATCAGATAGTCTTAAATTTACTTTTTCTCCTGAATTTAAATCATCTACAAATTTTATCACTTTACCACTTTCTTGCTTTGTTACAATGCTGTAACCTCTTGTTAAAGTTTTTAATGGACTTAAAGAATCTAGTTTAGCAGTCTCTTTTACAAAGCTTGTCTTTGCTTCTTTCAATTTTAACATCATGCTATTTTGCAAAGCCTTCACTTTCATATCAATTACCATATATTGCTCATTTATTTTCTGTGTTGGGTTTTTGTATGCAGGTCTTGCCATACATTTTTCATATGATAACCTCATTAATTCTATTTTCTTTTTTAGAGCAACTTTATATCTGTTATTATATAATTTTAAAGTTTCTCTTACATCTTCTATGTTAGCAACAGCTAGTTCTGCAGCGGCCGATGGAGTTGGTGCTCTTAAATCTGCCACGAAGTCTGCAATAGTAAAATCTGTTTCATGTCCAACTGCAGAAATTATTGGTAGTTCAGAATCATAAATTGCTCTTGCCACAATTTCTTCATTAAATGGCCATAGGTCTTCAAGCGAACCTCCACCTCTACCTATTATAAGAACATCAGCAAGTTTATTTTCGTTCATAAACTTAATGCCTTCTGCAATTTTTTCTGCAGCTCCGGGTCCTTGCACTGGAACAGGGTATAATCTAATATGCACTCCTGGGTTTCTTCTTGTACTTACATTAATAATATCTCTTATTACAGCACCTGTATTAGAAGTTAAAACTCCTATTGTTTTAGGCATAAATGGAATTTTCTTTTTATGTGACTCTGCAAATAATCCTTCTTGTTCTAGCTTTTTCTTTAATTCTTCATATGCAGTATACAAACTTCCTAGTCCATCTTCCTTCATGGCTTTTGCATAAATTTGATAGATTCCATCTCTTTCAAACACAGCAACACTGCCTAAGACCATTACCTTCATTCCATCCTTAGGCATAAAAGATAAATGTGTAGTGTAGCTTTTGAACATTACACATTTTATTAATGAATTTTCATCTTTTAAAGTAAAATACATGTGACCAGTATAATGGTTTTTAAAGTTTGATATTTCTCCCTTTACCAAAACATTATTTAGCATTTCATCGCCATCAATTTTGTTCTTTATGTATTTGTTTAAATCTGTTACCGTAATTGGATTATATTCCATTTCAGTCCCTTTCTCTTAAGGTATATACTCAGTTGGAAAAGAATTAAATTTTTGCAAGGAAAATAAAATTTAAAAGGCAAGGGCGCATACTTTGTGTATGTAACCTCGTTTTAAATGAAATTTGACGAAGCAAAAATCATCATTATTTTTCAACTGGCTCCTACTGTTCGTTGCTTTCATCAGCAACCTCTTTACTATTTGAATTATTTTCTTCAACTATTTTTGCAAGAACACCATTAACAAATGCTGGCGAAGAGTCTTCTCCATATTTTTTCGCCATGTTTACAACTTCATTTATTATTATTTTGAAAGGTGTTTGCATATAATTCATTTCATATATAGCAAGTTTTAATAAAGAAACATCTACTTTAGATATTCTCTCTATAGTCCAGCCAGTTTTTAAGTTTTTCGCTATTTTTTCTGTTATTTCTTCGCCATGTTCCTTTATTCCACTAGCAACATTTTTCACATATTCTCTAGTTCTTCCATCTTCTACTTCTGTACTATCTAAAAATAATTTTACCTGAGCTTTGCTATTTTCTTTTTGAATTTCTTGGCTATAAATATAGCAAAAAGCAAGCTCTCTTCTAGTCATTTCTTCCATTAAAATCCCCTTACTATAATCTATCTATAAAATTCTTTAATTTATCTTTTACTTCTGTTTTATTGTGTTGCACGTAATTTCCTATGTATATTCCCAAACATATAAAAACTATCCAAATAATTAATTCATATAAACGAGTACATAATATTAATATTGCAATTAAGGCTCCGATGATTGCTCCACCATATGTTCTAAGAAACTTTTTTATATCGTTCATAATTTTTTCCATTCCTTTCACTATTTACTAAAATACAACCTAAGTATTTTTAATTTTCTATGCTTCTTTTGTATCCTTTACTGGTGTTACCATATCTTTTACTTTAATGTCTAGGCTCTTTACTTCAACATCTAAAGATTTTTTTATTGCATCTTTTACACGTACTTGAATGTTATTGCTTAAATCTTTTATAACAGCTTGGTCTGATACAGCTATTGTTAGTAAAATTGATAAATCGTTATTCTCATCTAATGTTATTTTTGATTGTTGGTCTTTTACACCTTCAAATCCTGCAACAACTGAATTTACAATGCTTGTTATTGTTTCCTTTGTTACCAATAATTTTCCATCATCATTTTCAAGCATTATGCCACTTCCTACACTTTTTTCTTCATCTGTCGAAGATTCAAAAAATATTCCTTTTATTGCAAATAAAATAAGAACTACATTTAATCCTAATAAAATATTGCAAGTAGTTTGGTCTGCTAATGCCTTTGTTACAAATACATATAACCCTGTAGCATCAACCCATCCAAATATGCAAGCACTTGAAATTACTGCCATTAATAGTATTAAAACTGAAAATATACATAGTATCATTTTGTCTAAAAATTTCATTTTATTTTCCTCCATATACTTATTTAAAGGCACGATTAAAAACGTGCCTTATATAAGTTTAATTATTCTTTAACTTCGTTTTCTGTGTTGTCTTCTTTTTCTTCTGTTGCTGCTTCTGTGTTTACACCTTGTACATGTACATTAACAGCTACAACTTTTAATCCTGTCATTCCTTCTACTGCAGTCTTTACTCTGTTTTGAATATCGAATGCAACATCTGGAATTCTTGAACCATATTCAACTATAATGTTTACATCTATTTTTGTTTCTTTTTCTCCAACATCAACTTTTATTCCTTTTGATAAGTTCTTTTTACCACTTAAAACTTCTGAAATTCCTCCAGCAAATCCACCAGCCATTGCATATACTCCAGGTGCATCTGATACAGCTTTTCCTGCGATTATTGCAACAACGTCATCAGCTATTTGAATATTGCTTGTTTCTCCTTCTGTATTTTCAATTGTTATTTCACTTTCATTTATTGTCTCGTTTTCCTTTACATTTTCATCTTTTTCCATAATGGTACCTCCATATATTTTATTTTTTATTAAATAGTTTTCTATTTAACCGTTCCTCTATAGTATACCAATTAATTCGATTTTTTACAAGAGTTTTTCCTTATTAAGTCTAAAATTTTCAAATATTGCCTTGTTGTCATTCCGCCCATTCCGTGTTATAATTATACAAGTTTTATTTAGGAGTTTTACGATGATAGAAAAATATTTAAATAAATTGGAATATAATAAAATTTTAGATTTAGTGTCTAATTATTGCTCTACATATATTGGAAAAGACTTTGTTTCTAAGCTGATGCCATTAAATAATAAAGATTTAGTAAAAATGAAGCTTGAAGAAACCAGTACGGCTCAGACTTTGCTTTATAGAAAAGGAGAACCACCTATTTCAAATATTACAAATATTGATATTTGGATAAAAAATTTAGAAAGCTATAATTCATTATCTGCTAAGGCTTTGTTAGATGTAGCTCATGTATTACAGACATCTAGATTTTTGCATGACTATTTTTTTGCTGATAATACTTTTGATTTGTCTGATTTTTCACTTTTAGAAGATTATTTTTCTATGCTTTATTATAATGAGACAATAGAAAAAAATATTCTAAATTCCATAATCGATGAATATACAATCACAGATGATGCGTCAAAAACATTGTCTGCTTTACGTAGAAATAAGCGTAAATTAGAGCAAGATGTACGTGATAAATTGTCTAATTTTATCCATTCGTCTTCATATTCTAAATATTTAATGGATTCAATTATTACTATTAGAAATGATAGATTCGTTATCCCCGTTAAAGAAGAATATAAAGATAGCATTTCTGGTGCAATTTTAGATATTTCAGCTAGTGGTTCTACTGTTTATATTGAGCCTTCTTCAATATTTGAGCTTAATAATAAAATTAATGGAATTAAAGCAGAGGAATCAATCGAAATTGAGAAAATTCTAAAAAATTTATCATTATCATTGTTCCCTATTGCAAGTAAAATAAAGACAACATTAGGAGCAATTGGTCAAATTGATTTTATATTTGCTAAGGCAAAATATTCAAAGAAAATCAATGGAATTTGTCCGCTGATAAATGATAAGAAAGAAATTAATTTATATGGTGCTAGACATCCTCTAATAAGTCCAGAAGTAGTTGTACCTATTGATGTTTCGTTAGGTAACAATTATACTTCATTATTGATTACAGGGCCAAATACTGGTGGAAAAACTGTAACTCTGAAAACTGTTGGTTTGTTCTGCCTGATGGCTTGCAGTGGAATTCTTATTCCTGCAAGAGAAAACAGCAGTATATTCGTATTCGATAATGTTTTTGCCGATATTGGCGATGAGCAGAGTATTCAAGAATCTTTGAGTACATTCTCATCACACATGGTAAATATAATAGAAATTTTAAAGGAAGCAACTTCATCAAGCTTAGTTTTATTAGACGAACTTGGTTCTGGTACAGACCCAGTCGAAGGAGCAAGCTTAGCTATAAGCATCTTAGAGAATTTGCATACCCTTGGAGCCTTAACTATTTGCACAACTCACTATCCAGAGCTAAAAAAATATGCCTTAACACATGAAGGATTCGAAAACGCAAGCTCTGATTTTGATGTAGAACATCTTCGCCCTACTTACAAGTTATTGATTGGTATTCCCGGAAAGAGTAACGCTTTTGCAATTAGCAAAAAATTAGGTTTGTCTGATGAAATATTAGACAGGGCAAAATCTTTTCAGAAAGATGATGATATCAATATAGAAACATTATTGAAAAATATTTATGATGATAAATTGGCTATTGAAGAGGAAAAAGAAAAAATTAGAAAAAATTCTAGTCAAGTAGAACTTTTAAGAAAATCGTTAGAAAGAGACAATTCAAAATTTACACAAGAGGCGGAAAATATTGTATCTGATGCAAAGCAAAAAGCAAGAGAAATCTTGCTGGATGCTAAAGACGAGGCAAATGAAATAATACGTGAATTAAATAAAGAATCTACTAACACAAAAAGTGCAAATGTTTTAAGAAACAAATTGAACTCATCAATAGATACACTTTCACATATTGAAACTGATAATTCAGTAAGCAATTCTAAGTCTTTGTTATCGGAAGATATTACAGTCGGCATGGAAGTAATGTGCAAAAACTTCAATGCTAAAGGAACCGTTCTTTCACTTCCAAACAGGTCGAATGAAGTACGTGTTCAGATTGGAGCTCTAACAACAAATGTTAAACTATCAGATTTATTATTATTGAATACTTCAAAAAAATCTAGTACAAAACAATCTGGTAGCGCACATAAAAATAGCAATGTTACATTTTCAAATAATAAAGCTCAAAATGTAGCCTCAGAAATTAATGTCATCGGATTAACAGTTGACCAAGCACTTCCTATTGTGGATAAATATTTAGACGATTGCTACATGGCAAATTTAGAAAACGCTAGAATAGTTCACGGAAAAGGAACAGGACGTTTACGCGATGGAATTCACAGTTTTCTAAAGAAGAATCCTCATGTAAAAAGTTACAGAATTGGAACCTATGGAGAAGGTGAAATGGGTGTAACTGTTGTAAGTTTTAAATAAACAAAAATAAGAGGAATTTTAAAATTTTCCTCTTATTTTTTTAACCTTGGTTGGAAAATAATTTATTCAAACATATTTCCAACACCAACAGGATTTCCTCTTAAAAAGTCTCCTACCGCCATTCTTTTAGAGTTTTCTCCTTGTATCTCAAGTACTTGTAATATTCCATCATTTGCTTTTATAAATAGGCCTTTCTTATCATCTGAAAATAATACAGTTCCAGCTTGCATTTTGTTTAAATGATATTTGTATTCTTCTAATTCCTGAAATTTTTCTAATAATTCATTTTCTGTTAGTGTTTGTACTTTCCAGAATTTTATCTTTTTGCCATCCAAAAAAGTATATGCTCCCATTATTGGATTTAAGCCTCTTACAAGATTTTTTATATCATTTGCAGTCTTGTTTTTCCAGTCTATTTTTGCCATTTCTTTAGATAGCATTGGAGCCATAGTTCCTTCTTCTGGTTGTTTAGTTCTTGTGGCAGTTCCATTCTCAATTTCTTTTACTGTTTTTATTAATAGATTTGCTCCTATCGTTTTTAATCTATCCCACAATTCACCAGTCGTTTCATCTTCGCCAATTTCGACTTCTTCTTTTAATATCATGTCTCCCGTATCCATTCCAGCATTCATAAACATAGTTGTTACACCTGTTTTCTTATCTCCGTTTAGCACAGCCCACTGAATAGGTGCGGCGCCTCTATATTCTGGCAATAATGAGCCATGAACATTTACACAACCATATTTTGGAATATCTAACAATTCTTGTGGCAAAATTTTTCCATATGCAACAACACAAATTAAGTCTGGATTTAGTTTTCTTACTTCCTCCAAAAATTCCGGATTATTTCTAACTTTTATAGGTTGATAAACTTGCAAATTTTTCTCTATTGCATATTCTTTTACAGGAGAAGCCACCATCTTCATGCCTCTCCCCTTTGGTTTATCTATATTTGTAACTACTCCAATTATATCATATTTTGCTTCATATAAAGCCTTAAGTGACTCTAATGCAAAATCTGGTGTTCCCATAAATAAAATTCTCATATTTTATCATACCTTTCATTCGAAATTACTAAAAAATTAATTTAAAATATTTTATTTTTTAATTATTAAGCTACTAACTTGTTTTATACAAAATTAGTAGCATTACTCTAGTCAATTGTAATTTATTTGTTGTCTTCTGGACTAATATATTCTAAAGTTCCCGGAATCATGTTATCTACAAACAAAATCCCGTTTAAATGGTCTATTTCATGGGCTAAAGCTTGTGCTAATAAGTCTTTTCCAACTATTTTTAGCTTCTTTCCTTCTTCATTCAAAGCTTCAACCACAACCTCTTTTGGCCTTATCATTTTTGCATATTCATTTGGAAAGCTTAAGCATCCCTCTTCGACTTCTTGTTCTCCTTTAGTCTTAATAATTTTAGGGTTTACAAGTTTTAATGGCTCTTCACCATCATATAAATCTATAACAATTACTCTTTTAAGTACACCAACTTGTGGTCCAGCTAGTCCAACTCCATTATATTTGTGCATGGTTTCAACCATGTCATCTAATAATTCTTTTATTCTATCATCAACAGTTTCAACCTCTCTTGAAGTCTTTCTTAGAATTTCATCATTTGATAATCTTATTTCTCTTATTGCCATTCTATTTGCTCCTTTCTCCCATTATAAATATTGATGCCTATGTGTATTTTTTTATAATTTTTTATGAAATTCATTCAAATAATTTTTACAGCATATTACTTGGATTTACATCTACAACTATTCTAGTATCATTTTTTGTATTTTTATTTCCAGCATTTTTTACAGTATCGTCTATTGCATTTATTATCGGCTCTCCCACAATACATTTTACTATTATTCTCCACCTAAATTTATTTTTTATTCTGTCAATTGGAGCTGGAACAGGCTTGTACAATAATATTTGCAATTTTTCCGTATGTATTTTTGCCTTCAAACTTTCGTATATTTTATTCGAAGTTTCTTCCAATTCTTTATACGATTTACTAGAAACTCCAATTAGTATTATATCACAGAAAGGCGGATATCTCAACTGTTTTCTTAGGTGTATTTCTGTATCATAAAATAATTTGTAATCTTGTTTTTGTGAATATTGAATACAAAATGCATCTGGATTGTAAGTTTGGATTATTACTCTTCCTTTGTCTTTTCCTCTTCCAGCACGACCGGCAACTTGAGTAAGAGTTTGAAAAGTACGCTCGTGAGCCCTATAATCGTCTATATTTAGGCTACTATCAGCAGCAATTACTCCAACAAGAGTTACATTTGGAAAATCGTGTCCCTTTACCACCATTTGAGTTCCAATAAGTATATCTATTCCATCTTTTTTGAAACTATTTAAAATATCTTCATGTGAATTTTTCTTTGTTACTGTATCTATATCCATTCTAATTGTTGTAGCATCTGGAAACATTGTTTTTATCTGCTCTTCTAGTTTCTGTGTTCCAGTTCCGAAATACCTAATATTCTTGCCTCCACATTCTGGGCATACTGTAAGTGCCTTTGTCTCGTAACCACAATAGTGGCACTTTAATTTATTTTCCTTCAAATGATATGTAAGAGTTATATCACAATTCTTACATTTAGCAGTATATCCACAATCTCTACACATTATGAAAGTAGCAAATCCTCTTCTATTTAAGAATAAAATTGTCTGCTTCTTATTTTTTAAATTTTCTTCAATCTCGTCATGTAATTTTTGACTAACCATTGTTTTATTACCACTTGCAAGTTCATGGCGTAAATCTACAATTTCTATATCTGGAAGGCTTGCATTATTAGCCCTTTTGGTTAATTCCAGCAATTCTTTTTTTCCATTTATAGCATCATGATATGTTGTCATATCTGGAGTAGCACTTCCAAGAACTACTGGTACTTTATGCTGTTTTCCTAAGTAACTTGCAATCTCTTTTGCACTGTAGCGAGGACTCATTTCAGACTTATATGAATCGTCATGCTCCTCATCAATTATGATTAATCCCAGATTTTGGACCGGTGCAAAAATTGCAGACCTTGCTCCAATTACAATTTTAGCATCTCCACGCTCAATCTTTTTCCATTGATCATATCTTTCACCAACTGATAATTTGCTATGTAAAACAGCAATCTTTTCTTCACCGAATCTGCTCAAAAATCTATCTACAGTCTGTGGAGTAAGCGAAATTTCCGGAACTAGCATAATACTGTCTTTCCCAAGTTTCAACGCCTCTTCTATTAGTCTTATGTAAATTTCTGTTTTTCCGGAACCAGTAACACCAAATAGCAAAAATTCATCATATTCATCAAATTGCAAAGAAGCATTTATTTTATCAAAAGCATCTTGTTGTTCTAGATTTAATACCAAATCCTGACTCTTTTCTATAACTTTATGTATAAATGGATTTCTCTCTACCTCTTTTTCTACAATTTCAATATAACCATTTTTTTCAAGAGTCTTTAGAACAGCATTCGTTACATCTGCAAACATCTGCAAATCTGTACTTAATATTTCATTTTCAACGTTTTCAATTAAAAATTTTAAGGCTCTAATCTGCTTCTCAGATTTCAACTTTTTACTCTCTATATCTGACTCAATTTCGTCCGCTTCTTTTGTTAAATATACAAAATTTTGTGTCTTATCATTTACTCTATTAGACATGACCTTTGCAGTTGTTCCCGGTGGTAACATTAACTTCATACAATCTGAAACATTGCAGAAATATCTATTAGCCATCCACTTTGCAAGCTCAATTTTCTCATCACTTAAATGCAACTTGCTCTCAATTTGAGCAATACTCTTTAATCTATCTAAATACTCAGAAGTCTCTTTGATTCCAACAATATAACCTTCTTCAAGCTCCTTCTTATTGCCAAAAGGCAGCAAAACTCTAGCTCCCACAATAGCCTGTGCTTCAAGCTCTTCCGGGATAATATAGTCAAATTTTCTATTCAAATTCTTAACATTGCTGTTTATAATAACTTCTGCTATCATGATTGCTCCTTTTCTTATGGTATGATTATATAATTTTTTTATAAGATTAGCAATAATTTATTCAAAGATTGATTAAAACCCGGTATGCTGTAACATACCGGGTTTTTTAGATAATCTTTGATTATCTGTATCCTTTCAAAATTCAGTTCTTGCTCTTAAGCATTAAAATTCTACATTTTTTACTTTACTTTCATTTTCTATTATTGCTGTTATTATTTGTATTGTTTTTTCTAAGTTATTGTTTTTCAATACATAATCATATACACCAATTTTAGATTCTTCATAATCAAATCTATTTAAACGCAAGGTTATCTCTTTTGGATCTGCATCTGGTGTTCTTTGCAATAATCTTCTATGCAATTCTTCCTTTGGAACACGTAAGAATATTGTTACTATTCTTGTATCTTTTCCTAGTAGTTTTACTAAATTTTCTGTTCCATTTACATCGATATCTTTTACTATTATTTTTCCACTTTCTAAGCGTTCATTTAATAAATGCTTTGATGTTCCATAATAATGGTCGTGGTGTACGTCGTACTCGTATAAGTCTCCGTTTTTTATTAATTCTTCGAATGCTTGTGTAGAAATAAAGTTATATATTTCACCATTTACTTCGCCTTCTCTTGGTTCTCTATCTGTATAAGATGGTAAAGATGTAACATTTTTATTTCTTTTTATTAATTCTCTTTTTATTGTGTCTTTACCAGCACCAGAAACTCCTGATAATAATACTAGCATACCTTCACCTTTCCAGCATCAATCTCGTCTGCTGCTATAGAATCTGGAGCAACATCATCTGTTTTTACTAATGGTTCTGCTCCTTGTGCAATTTGTCTAGCCCTTTTTGATGTTGCAATTACTAATTCATATCTATTATCTACCTTCTCTAGTAATTCTGCAACGCTTGGTTTTATCATCATAATTCAATTACCTTCTTTCCAATTTTCTACTATTATACCACGTTTTAGTGGCTTTGTCACTTTAAAATACTAAATTTATTCTATATTTTGTATTTGCTCTCTTATGTCCTCTAGCTCAACCTTTAAATCAATTACTGCTTTTGTTATTTCTCCACTTCCTGCTTTCGAACCTATTGTGTTAGTTTCTCTATTCATTTCTTGTATCATGAAATCTAGTTTCTTTCCAACCGGTCCATCACTATTTACTAATTCTTTAAATTGAACTATATGGCTATTCAAACGAGTTAATTCTTCTTCAATTGATGTTTTATCTGCATATATTACCGCTTCTTGTGCAATTCTATTTTCATCAACAACATCAGTTTTTAGAATTTCTTTTACTCTTTTCTCTAATTTACTTACATATTCTTCGACTATGCCTTTAGAATTTTCGGCTATTTTATCAACTAAATTCTGTACTCTTTCTATTCTTGCAAGTAAATCTTGTTTTATATTTTCGCCTTCTGCTTTTCTCATTTCTATTAAGCTATCCAATGCCATATTTAAACATTGTAAAGCCTCACTTGCAATTTCTTCATCATTGTCCGAATCTATCGAATTTAATATATCTGGAAGTTTTGCTATTTCAACAACACTAATATTTTCAGATAAATTGTTTTCATCGGCAATCTCTCTTAACTGCTTTATGTATTCTTTTGCAATTTCCTTGTTTAAAACAACATTCTTAGATTTATTACTAAAGTCGAAAAAGCTAACTGATACTTCAACTTTTCCTCTAGTAATTCTATTGGCAATTTGTTTTCTTATTTTATCTTCCATAAAACTTAGTCTCTTTGGAGATTTTACTGTTATATCACTATATTTATTATTTACAGTTTTTATTTCTATTATGTAGTTTTTACCGTTACTTTCTAAACTAGCTCTTCCAAAGCCTGTCATGCTTTTCATTGTTTGCAACATTCCTCCTTCAACATATAGTTTCGAGTTGTAATTATGTTTAATCTTTACTATTCTTCTGCGACAATCTCTTTAACATCACTTATTGTCTTTTTCCATTTTAATTTTTCACGTATATATATCGATATTGATTTTACAAGATAATACAATACGCCTATGCAAGCTACAATATTTGCTACTGCTATAAATTTGTCTTTATGTAATATGCATGTATATAATAATACCAAAGACATTATTGCTACAAATAGCATTTCCACTCCATATAATGCTGTTTTATCATCATCTTTTCCATATGCAAACTCAAATAATATAATTGCAATTGCCAAAATTGACAAACTGAATACCTTCAAATCTGTTATAAATGTTGGACCATCAATATTTAAAAAACCTATTCCGATTCCAGTAAAATATAATGTTACAACAATTCCTAGAATAATATTTGCAAATACCTTTTTATATATTTTTTTCTTTTCATCTTTTGGCATTTTTTTAGCTGTTTCAATTTGTTCTTCTATTTGTTTTTCATCAATTTTTTTCTTATCTTTTTTCTTTTTAGCCGGAACTTCTTTTACTTCTTCGAATTTATCAACATTATTTAGTTGTTCATTTATTATTTGCTTTATTCTGTCATCTGTCTTTTTTGATTTCTTTGTAGTTTTAGATTTATTAATTTTATTTGCATTACTTGTTTTGGTTGTATTACCCTTCTTCGTTATAGAATTAGCTGTTCCATCTTTTTTTGTACTTGATTTTGTGCCACTTTTTTTCGCAGTGCTTTTATTTGTCGATTTTGCCTTAGATGAAGTTCCTGTTGTTTTTTTGGGTGAATCATCATTTGCCATTGGTTCTTTAACACTATCTTCTTTTTTTATTTTATTACTTGAAGTTTTAGTACTCTTTTTAGTTGTTGAGTTTGCTGTTGTTTTGCTAGTTTTAGCTTTTGACGTTGTAACTTTTAAAGTATTTTTTTCAGCTGAATTTGATGTTGTTGTAGGGCTCTTTTTAGTAGTACTTTTTCGAGTTGTAGTTTTTGTCGTCTTAGTTTTTTCTTGTTTTTTTAATTTATTCTCCCCAGAATTTTCCTGGCTTATTTTATCTATATTACTAATTTTTTCTATATCATTTTCTGCCATTATCTAAAATCCTCCACATAACAATTATACCAAATTTGGTATTTATATTTCAAGGTTAAAAGTTTTTATTTTAATATTATTTTATACATACTTTTAATAGACCTTGCAAAGCAAAGTCTACCATTTTTTATACTTTGTTTAAATTTATTCTTCTAGTTCATATAATACGTTTCCAGCCATAACCAAACCTGCTGTTTCTGTTCTTAAAATTCTTTTTCCTAATGAAACAAATCTTGCATTTTTTTCTGCTAGCATTTCTATCTCTTTTTCAGCTATTCCGCCTTCCGGACCAATTACAATTGCTATATTATATTGCAAAGTGTCATCTGTATTATCTTTAGAACTATTATTACTACTATTACTTTTTAATTTCTGTTTCAATTTCTGTAATTCATCTTTTAACTTATTGTGTTCTT
>ERZ839823.217-NODE-217-length-93877-cov-42.880465_pt1 | contig 93877 bp, 89 predicted proteins | sample MGYA00519862_ERZ839823 | MGnify/ENA primary metagenome ERZ839823 (study PRJEB31850, sample SAMEA3708853) | human gut metagenome | biome: human gut; feature: human-associated habitat; material: faeces | place: China | collected 2014 ...
CGGCGCTTTTGTGCCGTCCTTTCACGTTTCCCCACGGACAACGGGAAACCATCAAATCTATTCACACCGCTGATTGTTATAGGAGGTTTTCAGATGACGGAAGCAAGAGTCGGCTATCACAAGGAAGTCAAAACCGCGTCTTTTCAGGGCAAATCCATCACCGTGGAAAACCTGACCCCGATGCTCTCTCCCCGAGCACGGGACAAGCGCAAGCGTGAAATTGAAAGCTGTCTGTATGAGGTCTTTGTAAAGTATGCGCCGGGGCGGGCGCAGATGCACTAATGCGGGACATCCTTGAGATGCGGGGCTGCCAGAGGTATAATATAGGTGTAAGGTTTGGCAGCTCCTACACGGAAAGGAGCACCAAATGATTATTCGTGAAGATGCCATTTATGGCAGACAGTCCGTTGACCGCAAGGACAGTATCAGCATTGAAAGCCAGATTGAGTTCTGCAAGTATGAATTGAGAGGAGGCAATTTCCGCAAGTACACCGACAAGGGTTATTCCGGCAAGAACACCGATCGGCCCAAGTTCCAAGAAATGATGGCCGATATTCGCCGGGGCCTGATCAAGCGCGTGGTGGTCTACAAGCTGGATCGTATCAGCCGTTCCATTCTGGACTTCGCAACCATGATGGAAACTTTTCAGGAATACAATGTCGAGTTCGTTTCCTCTACGGAAAAGTTTGACACGTCCACCCCGATGGGGCGAGCCATGCTGAATATCTGCATCGTGTTCGCCCAGCTTGAACGTGAAACCATCCAGAAGCGCGTGACCGATGCCTACTATTCCCGCTGCCAGCACGGCTTTCACATGAGCGGTGCGGCCCCCTATGGCTTCCAACTGGAGCCGACCACCATTGAGGGCATCCGCACAAAAATGATGAAGCCCGACCCGGAAACGGCAGATATTGCAAAGCTGATGTTTGAAATGTACTCCCAGCCCGGAATCTCTTTCGGGGACATCGCCCGCTACTTTGCCGACGAGGGCATCCTGATCTATGGCAAGGAAATGAAACGGGGCTTTATCTCCCAGCTTTTGAGAAACCCCATTTACGCACAGGCTGACCTCGATATGTACGAGTTCTTCAAAAGCCAGGGTACGGTGGTAGTCAATGAAGCCACAGATTTTGCCGGGACAAACGGCTGCTATCTCTATCAGGGCCGGGACGTACAGGAAAGAAAAAACAAGCACCTGAAAGATCAGATACTTGTTCTGGCTCCCAGCGAGGGGCTTGTATCGTCTGATACATGGCTGCGTTGCCGGAAGAAGCTCATGGCAAACAAGACGTTCCAAGGTGGGCGCAAGGCAAAGAACACATGGCTTGCCGGAAAGGTCAAGTGTGGCCGCTGCGGGTATGCGCTTATGAGCGTCGGCAATCCTACAGGCGTTCAGTATCTCCGCTGCTCTAAGCGGGCCGACAGTAAAAGCTGTGACGGCTGCGGGACACTCCGTACACGGGAATTTGAAAGGTTCCTGTACGGCGAGATGGTCAAGAAGCTGTCCGAGTTCCAGACGCTGACGGCAAAGCGGGAAACGGTCAATCCAAAATTGACCGCGCTGAACATGGAGCTTGCCCGCGTGGAGGACGAGATTGAAAAGCTGCTGAATACTCTGACCGGGGCTAATGCGGTGCTGCTGTCCTATGCCAACAGCAAAATTGAGGAGTTGGACACACGCCGCCAAACCCTGACAAAAGAGATTGCGGCGCTGTCGGCGGAAGCCATGTCCCCGGAGCAGATCGAGCGGTTGTCGGTCTACCTCAACCAATGGGAAGAAATTGACTTCGAGGACAGGCGGCAGGTTGCCGACGGCCTGATCTCACAGATCCGCGCAACCGACGAACACGTTTCGATTGAGTGGAAAATTTGACTTTTACTTATCCATCGCACACGACAAAGGGCTGTGTGCCCTTGTCAAGCGATGTAAAGGAGTTCTAATTAAACTCACAAAAAGAGAAAGGCCCATTGGGCCTTTCTTTTTTTTGCGCTTAATTATCCAACCCCCTGGCGGGGGTGGGGTGAATAGAGTTTGCTTTCCCGCTGGGCCTTTCTTTTTTTGTGGCACCTCATCCGCTACGGCTAAAAACTTTTGCGAAAAAAGAGGATTTGAGGAAGTTTTTTGGTATAGTATATTGTCAGGTTTATTTTGCGACGCAGTTCGGCGGGGGAAAGGAGGGCTTTTCGTGCATTTCAGCGACCAGTTTCTGGACGAAGTGGTGGCGCGGAACGACATCGCGGACGTGGTATCCGGCTACGTGACGCTGACGCGCAAGGGCGGCAACCTGTTCGGCCTGTGCCCCTTTCACAACGAAAAAACGCCCTCGTTCTCCGTGGCGCCGGACAAGCAGATCTACCACTGCTTCGGCTGCAAAAAGGGCGGCGGCGTCATCAATTTCATCATGGAGATCGAGGGCCTGTCGTTTCCGGAGGCGGTGGAGTTCCTGGCCAAGCGGGCCAACATCCCGCTGCCGGCGGAGGACGAGGCCCGCAGCAACGCCGACCGGCTGCGGCGGCGGGTGCTGGAGCTGAACCGCGCGGCGGCGCGGTGGTACTACGACCAGCTGCAGCTTCCCCAGGGGGCGGCGGTGCAGGCGTATCTGGACAAGCGGCAGATACGGCGCGGTATCGCGGTGCGCTTCGGCATGGGCGCTTCGTTGGACCAGTGGGACGCGCTGCTCCGCGCCATGACAGACAAGGGCTTCACCAAGCAGGAGCTGCTGGCCTCCGGGCTGGTGGTCAACGGGAAAAATGGCGGGCTGTACGATAAGTTCCGCAACCGGCTGATGCTGCCGGTCATCGACGTGCGGGGCGACGTGGTGGGCTTCGGCAGCCGCGTGATCGACAAATCGGAGCCGAAATACATGAACACCACCGAAACGGTGGCCTACAGTAAGCGCCGGGTGCTCTACGGCCTGAACCTGGCCAAAAAGACCAAGCGGCCCAACATGATCCTGTGCGAGGGCAACCTGGACGTGGTGACGCTGCATCAGGCGGGGTTCGACAACGCGGTGGCCTGCATGGGCACGGCGCTGACCCAGGAGCAGATACGTCTGCTGAGCCGCTTCACCAAGGAGCTGGTGCTGTGCTACGACAACGATGGCGCGGGCCGGATGGCCACGGACCGGGCGCTGGAGCTGCTGCAGAACAGCGAGTTCACCGTGAAGGTCCTGCGTCTGCCGCAGCGATTGATGGACGGGCATTATGTAAAGCAAGACGCCGATGACTTTATCAAGTATCAGGGCAAGGACGCCTTTGAGCAGCTGCTTTCCGGCAGCGCAAACGGCATTGAATTCACGATGTCTGAGATCGCATCCAAGTATGACCTGAAGGACGACAAGGGCCGTATCGCCTACGCGGGGGAGATTGCCGAAACATTATGTAAATTAAATGATCCTGTGGAACGGGAGGTATATACCACCCGGGCCGCCGAGGCGGCGTCCCTGCCGGCGGAGGCCATGCGGATGGAGGTCCAGCGGGCCGCCAAGCGGGTGCAGGCCAAGGCACGGAAGGCGCAGGAGCGTCAGGAGATGAACCCGATATCGGCCCTGCAGCCCGCGGACCGCAGCATCCGCTATCAGAATGTACGCAGCGCGCTGGCGGAGGAGGGCGTTATCCGTCTGCTGATGCAGGACGAGAGCCTGTTCCCGCCGGAAATGCCGGTGCGGCCGGAGGAATTCTCTTCGCCGCTGCTGGGCCGCATCTACGGCGAGTTGTGGCAGCGGCGGGGGCACGCGAGCATGGCGGCGCTGGCCGCGGTGCTGACGCCGGAGGAGATGAACCACCTGACGGCGCTGCTGCAAAAACCAGAATCCGCAGCCAACGCGCCGCAGGCGCTGGCGGATTACATACGCATCATTCGGGAAGAACACACCAAGCGCACCGGCGGCACGGATCCGCTGGCGGCGGCGATGGAGACGTATAAAGATAAAAAAGGTTACGGAGGAAAGCGAACATGACCGAAGAAAAGTACACCGCGGAGCAGTTGGAGCAGATGGCGGACCAGCTTTTGCAGGAGACCGCGCCGGCGCAGGACAAGCCAGCCAAGGGCGGCCTGGACGAAAAGACCATCGCGTCCCTGCCGGCGGCCGCGCTGCTGAACGGCAACGAGAAGCTGCGCGACCTGTTTACCAAGGGTAAGAAGAAGGGCAAGCTGGATGCCGGTGAGCTGTCCGACGTGCTGGACGAGCTGGACCTGGAGAGCGAGCAGATGGACTCCATCTACGACTCTCTGGAGCAGTTGGGCATCGAGGTAGGCAGCGAGGATTTCCTGGCCGACCTGCCCGATGAGGATGGCGAGCCCGCTATGGATGAGATCGCCGAGATCGAGGAGGAGGAGCTGGTCGACCCCAACACGCTGGTGGACAGCTTCAACATTGACGATCCCGTGCGTATGTACCTGAAGGAGATCGGCAAGGTGCCCCTGCTGACCGCCGATCAGGAGGTGGAGCTGGCCACCGTTATGTCCGCCGGCCGCGAGGCCGAGGCGCGTGTGGCGCAGGCCGAGGCGGACGGCTCGGCCATCCCTGAGGCGGAGATGGCCGAGCTGAAAAAGCAGATCAAGGCCGGCGAGAAGGCCAAGCAGCAGCTGGCCGAGGCCAATCTGCGTCTGGTGGTATCCATCGCCAAGCGCTATGTGGGCCGCGGTATGCTGTTCCTGGACCTGATCCAGGAGGGCAATCTGGGTCTGATCAAGGCCGTGGAGAAGTTCGACTACACCAAGGGCTATAAGTTCTCCACCTACGCCACCTGGTGGATCCGTCAGGCCATCACCCGCGCCATCGCCGATCAGGCGCGTACCATCCGCATCCCCGTCCACATGGTGGAGACCATCAACAAGGTCATCCGTGTGTCCCGCCAGCTGCTGCAGGAGCTGGGCCACGACCCCAGCCCCGAGGAGATCAGCGCCGAGATGAATATGCCCGTGGACAAGGTCCGCGAGATATTGAAGATCGCCCAGGAGCCCGTATCGCTGGAGACGCCCATCGGCGAGGAGGAGGACAGCCATCTGGGCGACTTCATCCCCGACGAGGCCGCGTCCGAGCCCAGCGAGGCCGCCAGCTTCACGCTGCTGAAGGAGCAGCTGGTGGACGTGCTGGGTACCCTGACGCCCCGGGAGGAGAAGGTGCTGAAGCTGCGCTTCGGTATCGAGGACGGCCGTACCCGCACGCTGGAAGAGGTAGGCAAGGAGTTCAACGTCACCCGTGAGCGTATCCGCCAGATCGAGGCCAAGGCCCTGCGTAAGCTGCGGCACCCCTCCCGCAGCAAGAAGCTCAAGGACTTCCTGAACTGAGGCGGACCATGAAGCGGGTAGTTCTGGCGCTGCTGGCGGTGCTGCTGCTGGCGCCGTCCCTGGCCTGGGGCGACGACAGCCGGCACTATGAATTCCGCCTTGCCGCCAACGGAGAGGCGACGCACCATGCCGCCGCCGGCGATACCGTAACGGTATCGCTTACCCTGTGCCGGACCACCGGCACAGGGCCGATGTTCGCCATGCAGGACGAGATATGCTTCGATCCTGCCTTCTTCGCCTATCAGCCTGATGGTACCCTGCTCCGCGAGGGCGTCAAGACGACGCTGATCACGCTGCGTGATGGCCGCCAGGCGGTCTACATGAATTGCGTAGACTTTGGCGGCGGCGCGGACTGGGCGGATGAGACGGTCGTCGGCTCCTTTCAGCTGAAGGTTCTGGCCGACGGCGGTGCGTCCGCCATAACCGGCAGCCATTACCTGGTGTCCACCGAGGACGGCATGGGCCGCTATGCCGCCGCTGCCCGGGACGTCACGGTGGTGGTGTCAGAGCAGTGCCGTGTGACCTTCCAAAGTAACGGCGGCAGCGGCGTAGCGCCGGCGGAGGTGCTCCGTGGAACGCCCCTGGCGCCGCCGCAGGCGCCCACCCGCTCGGGCTATCGCTTCACCGGCTGGTACAGTGACTACGACCTGACCCGCCCCTGGGATTTCAATGCGCCGGTCACGGCGGATATGACATTGTATGCCGCCTGGCAGCCTCTGCCGGCCGCCGCGCCCTCCGCCGGTCCGTGGGCATGGCTTATTGTTGGTGCTTCCATTTCGGCACTGACCGTTTTAGCCCTCCGCCGCCGCAGTTAGATCGCAAAAAGGCAAAACAAAACCGCCCATCCGGGCGGTTTTATTTTGCCCTGCGCGGGTCAGGGCCGTTCACCGACAGCGCGCCCCGGCGCGCCGCCTGCAAAACAGGCGAAAAATTCGGCGTTTCAGGGGAAAGCCGTTGCAATACGGCATTAAGATGCTATAATAAGGCTGGTATGATAGGAACGGAGGTCTCAGCCATGATCGAGAAGGAAGCCTTTATCGCGGCGCTGCTGCCGATCTGCGACACCGTATGTGAATATGACAGGACCCGGGGAAAGCTGCGGGTCCGGAAAACCGACCTGGCCAGTGGGCTGGAGGACAAATGGTACACCGTAGAGGAGCTGCGTGACATCTTTCGGGATAACGGCGGTGTGTCGGCGGAAAAAAGCGTGTGGATGCGCTATCTCAGCAGCGAAAACCTGCGGAGCTTTTTCTACGAAAAGGAGCGAAACGAGAGCTTTCGTCTGCGGTTCCGGCAGGGCGGTGTGGGCTGCCGGCAGTATGACGTCCGCATCGACCGGATCAGCGACTATGTGCTGGTCATCTCCGGGCGGGACACCCAGGAGCAGGAGATAGACGCGCTGACCGGCGCGCTGAGCCGCAACCATTACCAGCGGGATATGAGCAATGAGATATACCGCGGCGGTGTAGCGCTCATCGATATGGACGATCTGAAGCTGTATAACGACATAAATGGCCATCAGGTGGGCGACAACGCGCTGCGGGTGCTGGCGGATACCATCTATGAGGTAGTGGGCCGCAGCGGCTCGCTGGTGCGCTACGGCGGCGATGAGTTTTTGCTGCTGCTGCCGGGCGTGGAGCAGGCGGCCTTTGCCACCGTGCTGGGAGACATTCAGCGGCGGCTGCGGACAGTGAGCATACCGAGCTGCGAGGGCTGCCAGCATATCACCATCAGCGTGGGCTGCGTCATGGCGCAGCAGGAGACGATCGCCCAGGCGGTGCAGCGGGCGGACCGGCTGATGTACCGGGCCAAGCGAAAAAAGGACGCCGTGGTCACCGAGGATACCCCCGTGGAGGAGGGAGAGGAGATCAAGCCGCATATTCTTGTGGTGGACGATGCGGCTATAAACCGCGCGATACTGCGGGAGATGCTGGCGGAGGATTTCGACGTGCTGGAGGCGGAGGACGGCCGGCAGTGTTTGGCGCAGCTGGAGACCTACGGCGCGGATATCTCACTGGTGCTGCTGGACATGGTCATGCCGGAGATGGACGGCCTGCAGGTGCTGGAGGAGATGAATAAGCGGGGGTTTATCGAGGATATCCCGGTCATTATCATCACGGCGGACGGCTCAGAAGAAAAGGTGCGGCAGGCCTACGACATGGGCGTGGCGGACTACATAGAACGGCCCTTTGATATCCGTATCGTGCGGCAGCGGGTGATAAACACCGTGAAGCTGTACGCGCGGCAGCGGCGGCTGGCGGCGGTGATGACGCAGCAGCTGCGGCGGCAGGAGCACACGATGGGCATCGCGGCGGATATCCTGTCGCGGGTGATGGGCTACCACAACGGCGAGGGCGCGGACCATGGGCGGCACGTGGAGAAGATCACGCAGCGGCTGCTGCAGAGAATGCTGGAACGCACGGATAAATACGGCCTGACCCTGCAGGACTGCCGGCGGGCCGCCGCGGCGGCTATGTTCCACGACATTGGAAAGATAGGCGTGCCGGATGCCCTGCTGCGAAAGCCCGGCCCCCTGACGCCGGAGGAGTTTGACGAGATCAAGAAGCATACCCTGATCGGCGAGGAACTGATGCGGGGCATGAAGGAGATGGAAAGCGAGCCACTGGTGGAGGCTGCGGCGGAGATCTGCCGCTGGCACCACGAACGGGTGGACGGCAGCGGCTATCCCGACGGGCTGAAGGGTGACGAGATACCGATGACCGTGCAGGCGGTGGGTCTGGTGGACGCCTATGACTCGCTGGTGAGCCAGCGGGTGTACAAGCCGGCGTATACCCACGCGGAGGCGTTGGCCATGATACGGCGCGGCGAGTGCGGCGCGTTCGATCCGCTGCTGGTGGACTGCCTGGAGGACATACAGGGTGCGCTGTGCCGTGAGGTATACGGCCTGAGAGGTAAGGAATGAGCAGGACAAAAAGATTGCTGGCGGTGCTGCTGGCGCTGTGCGGCGCGGTGCTGTGCGGCTGCGGACGGCAGGAGACAGAAACGGAAGAACTGCCGGTGCTGGTCATTGGCAGCGACAACTATGAGCCGTATTTCTATTTGGATGAAGATGGCGCCTATGCGGGTATCGACGTGGAGCTTGCCAGGGCGGCCTGCGAGCGCTTGGGGTGGACGCCGGATTTCCGGCAGATCTTCTGGCAGGAGAAGGACCAGCTGCTTGCGGACGGAGAGGTGGACTGCCTGTGGGGCAGCTTCTCCATGACCGGGCGGGAGGATCGCTACAACTGGGCGGGGCCGTATATGTACAGCCGGCAGGTGGTCATCGTGCAGGCCGACAGCGATATCTGCACACTGGCCGACCTGAATGATAAGCGTATTGCCGTGCAGATATCCACTAAGCCGGAGGAGCTGCTGCTGACACACCAGGTACCCGGCGTAGAGCAGGTGAAAAATGTATACAGCCTTGCCAATGTGAATGACGTGTTCTCCGCGCTGGATAAGGGCTATGTGGACGCCTGCGCCGGCCACGAGACGGCATACCGCAGCTTTATGGGCGGGCGTGCCGGGCAGTATCGTGTGCTGGACCAGGAGCTGCTGCGAGTGGGCCTGGGTGTGGCGTTCTATAAGGAGGACGATACCGGCCGCGCTGAGGCATTGAGCGATGTGCTGCGGGAACTGAAGGAGGACGGCACCGCTGCCGGGATACTGGAACGGTACGGCGTGGACGCGCAGGCGGCGCTGACGGAGTGACGGCAATGAGGAAAAAGAGGCGAACCAACAAGACCATCTACATCGGCATAGCCATCGCCATCGCCGGGCTGCTGTCGCTGCTGGGTATGGCGCTGATCGGAGCGAACAGCGCCATACATACCGCGGAGCGCACCGCGGAGCGCACGCTGCAATACCTGCGGGACCAGTGCATCAGCTATCAGGATATCATCGCCGCGGACCGGGTGAAGAGCCTGGTGCGCCTGACAGAGCAGGCGCAGGAGCTGACGGAGCGCGACAGACTGAAGGGGCGGGCGCGCAGCAATGAGGAGCTGGCTGAATATGCACAGCGGCAGCGCATAAGCTGCGTGCTGGTGCTGAACGATGCGCTGGAGCCGGTATATTCCTGCGGTGTGGACATGGACTGGAGCGACCTGTATACCAATGAGTCGGTCAGCAACGTCATGCAGTATCCGGAGAAGATATTTGCCCGGCGTTTGACGCGGGACGGCGTGGTGTACGATGTAGCTGCCGCTGCGCGGACGGTGGAGCCGGGCATGGTGTTCTGTGTGCGGCGGCAGAGCAGCGCGGTTATCGCGTCCTACCACGCATCCATCGAGAGCCTGCTGGCGGGATATGAGACGCTGCTCAACGAGAAGATCTATACCTATATCACGGATGGGGAAAAGGTCATCGGCAGCAGTGACAACGGCCAGTGGAACCTGCCGGTGGACAGTGTGCCGCTGATCACGGCGCTGGAGCAGGCGGACAGCGACAGCTGCTTGACGAGGTTAGACTGTGGCGGTACGTTTTTCGGTATGCGTAGGATGTACCAGGAGTACAGCCTGTATGTGTTCCTGCCGGCAGACTTTGTGTTCACGCAGACAAAGAATATGCTGATCTCCGCCTTCGGCGTGTACGCGGCGGCGGCGGTGGTGGTGGTACTGCTGTTGGTCAGGCTCGGCCGGGACCGCAAACGGCGGGAGCTTGCGTACCAGAAGCAGTTGGAAAAGGAAGTAGAGCGTGCCACAGCGGCGGACCAGGCCAAGACGCACTTCCTTCGCAGCATGAGCCACGATATACGCACACCCATCAACATCATCATGGGTATGCTGGAGATCATCGGGCGGAACCCGGAGGATGTGACGCTGGTGCAGTCCTGTCGGGAGAAGGCGCAGACCGCGGCGCGGTATCTGCTGGCATTGGTAAACGACGTACTGACACTGAATCGCCCGAAGCGGGAGGCGCTGGGAAAGACCCCCTATTGTTTGACAAGCGAGCTGCACGAGCTGCTGGATATTTCGCGCGTCCAGGCGGAGAGAGCAGGCGTTGCGCTGACGGTGATGGACCTGACGCTGGAGCATGAACGATTCACAGGCGACCCGCTGTATATGCGGCAGATCTGCCAGAACATTATCGGTAACGCCATCAAATACAATCACCCCGGCGGATGGGTGCGCTGCAGCTTCCGCGAGTCCCGTGATGCGGACGGCGTGTGCCGGCTGGAATTTATATGCGAGGATAACGGCGCAGGTATGAGCGAGACGTTCCAGCGCCATATGTTCGAGGCGTTTGCCCAGGAAAACAGCGATAGGGGCAGCCTTTCCGGCGGCGTGGGCCTGGGTCTGGCCGTGGTGAAAAAGCTGGTGGACGAAAGAGGCGGTACCATTCAGGTGGACAGTGCACGCGGACAGGGAACGCGCTTCCGCGTGGTGCTGCCCATGATGCCCAGTGAGGCCGAACCGGAAGCCGCGCTCCCCGACGCGGCGGCCTCCATCGCCGGACGGCGCTTGCTGGTGGCGGAGGACAACGAGCTGAACCGGGAGATCGCGGTCTACCTGCTGCAGGAGGCCGGCGCCGTGGTGGACCAGGCCGCCGACGGCAAGGAGGCGGTGGAGATGTTCGCCGCGTCGGCGCCCGGTACCTACGACGCGGTGCTGATGGACGTGATGATGCCGGAGCTGGACGGCCATGCCGCCGCCCGTGCCATCCGCGGCATGGACAGGCCGGACGCGCAGCTGCCGATCATCGCCATGACCGCCAACCTGTTTGACGAGGACGTGGAGGCCTGCCTGGCAGCGGGTATGGACGCGCATATCCCCAAGCCGTTGGAGGCTGGGCGGATGATAAAAACGATTGCCGAGTGGCTGGAGAGGAAGAAACAATGAACTTAGAGAAGCTTTATCAAGAGACGGGCGGCGACATGGCGGGCGCCGTGCGCCGGCTGGGCAGCGCGTCCGCGGTGGAGCGCTTTCTGCGGATGTTCGCCGGAGACGACACCTTCGCCATGCTGCAGGCGGCCATAAGTGCCGGAGACGGCCAACGGGCCTTCCGCGCGGCGCACACGCTGAAGGGCCTGGCAGCCAACCTGGGGCTGGTGCAGCTGGGGCAGGCAGCCTCAGCCCTGACGGAGGCCCTGCGCGGCGGCGACATGCAGCGCGCGTCGGCGCTGTATCCGGAGACGGCCGCGGCATACCGTCAGGCGTGCGCGGCGATCGGAGATTTAGACACGGACGCGTAGAAAACACGGATTTTTGTCGAAAAAGACTTGACGAAACGGAACGAAAGTGATACACTACAAGTACGATAATGTTCTGTTGGCAAATCGGCTGAAAGGCCGAGACGCAAAGCTATGGTGTCTAAACGGCATTTGACCGCATGATCGACCGGCTGCAAGTGGGATGCACTTCAAAAGTGCATACATTGCAGCCGGTTTTTTATTTGCCCTGCCCGGCAGGGCCCATGTTGCAGTACGGGTCGCGGAGGTCTAACCCCTACCTCGGCGGCATCGAAACCCCCATCTGTCACACGGCAGATGGGGGTTTCGGCGTTGCGGAAGCAGTGCTCCCGGCAAAAAAGCACCCCCGGCACTGCCGGGGGTGTTCGCTTATGCCTTGCGGCCGTAGAGCGCGGTCATGCGGTCGATCCTGACAGAGAGCGCATCGCTCAGCTCGCCGGGCAGCAGCCGCCAGGTCCAGTTGCCGCCCTGGGTGCCGGGGATGTTCATGCGGTTTCCCTCGCCCAGGCCCAGATAGTCCTGCACCTGCGCCACGAACAGCTCCGCCACGCTGGACATACCGCCGCGGATAATACCCCAGTGGAAGCCCTCCTGCTCTGTCAGCGCCAGGTATTCCACCGCGTGGGCCACATCCTCCGGCGCGGCCTCCTGCCGCCACAGGGCCAGGGGGCTGTTGTCGTGGGTGCCGGTATAGCAGATGCAGTGCGGCGTATAGGCGTGGGGCAGATACCCGCTGGAATCCCGGGAGTCAAAGGCGAATTCCAGCACCTTCATACCGGGCCAGCCGGACTCGCGGAGCAGCTGCGCCACCTCCGGGGTGGGGTAGCCCAGATCCTCGGCGATGAACTCCAGCTGCGGGAACCAGCCGTTGAGCCGTTCGATCAGGTCCATGCCGGGACCGGCGATCCAGCGGCCGTTTTTGGCGGTGGGCTGACCGTAGGGCACGGCCCAGTAGTTGGCAAAGCCGCGGAAGTGGTCGATGCGGATCACATCATACAGCTTGCCGGCGCCGTCGATCCGGCGGATCCACCAGCCGAAGCCGTCGTCACGCATGGCGTCCCAGTCGTAGAGGGGGTTGCCCCACAGCTGGCCGTCGGCGGTAAAGTAATCCGGCGGGACGCCGGCCACAGCCTTGGGCACCAGATCGTCGTCCAGCTGGAAGAACTGCGGCTCAGCCCAGACGTCGGCGGAGTCCATGGCCACATAGATGGGCAGATCGCCGATGATGCGGATGCCCTGCTGGTGGACGTAGTCGCGCAGAGCGGTCCACTGCCTGAAAAACAGAAATTGCAGATAGGTGAAGAACTGCACATCCTCCCGCAGAAGTGTGCGGTACTTGTCCAGCACGGCCTCGTTCTTACGCAGGCGAAGGTCGTCGTCGGGCCACTCCGTCCATGCCTTCATGCCGAAGTGCCGCTTGCAGGCCATGTACAGGGCGTAGTCCGGCAGCCAGCGCGCATTGTCCTGCGCAAAGGCCGCTACGGCCTCCGCATCGCGCTCCCAGCCCTGCTGATAGGCCTTGCGAAGAAGGGTAAAGCGGCTCTCGTAGATCTTTCCGTAGTCCACATGGCGCGGGTCGCTGCCCCAGTCGGGGGCGGCGCACTCGGCGGCCGTCAGCAGCCCGTCAGCCGCCAGCATATCCGGGTCGATGTAGTAGGGGTTGCCGGCGTAGGCGGAAAAGCTCTGGTAGGGGGAGTCGCCATAGCTGGTGGGGCCCAGGGGGAGCATTTGCCAGTAGGACTGGCCGGCGTCTTTCAGGAAATCGGCGAAATCATAGGCCGCCTTGCCCAAGGTACCGATGCCATAGGGGGAGGGCAGGGAGGATACCGCCATTAAAATACCGCTGCTTCGTTTCATAACTCAACTTCTCTCTTGGATAGGATTTGACTTTCAGCCGGACGGTCCCGGCCAAAATATACGGGGGCGGGCGATCAGCCCGCCCCCGGCGTGTTGTAAGTTTAGCCCTTGACGGCGCCTGCCGCCACGCCCTTGATGATGTGCTTCTGGCAGCAGAGATAGAAGATGATGACCGGGACGATGCTCAGCAGGATCAGCGCCATGGTGGCGCCCATATCCACCTGTCCGTAGCTGCCCTTCAGATACTGGATGACGATGGGGATGGTGCGGTATTTGTTCAGATCCAGCACCAGGTACGGCAGCAGAAAGTCATTCCACACCCACATGATCTCCAGCACGCCCACGGAGATAAACGTGGGCTTCAGCATGGGCAGCACCACCAGGAAGAAGGTACGCACAGGCCCACAGCCGTCAATGGCGGCAGCCTCCTCGATCTCCAGCGGGATCGTCTTGACAAACCCGGAGAACATGAATACCGCCAGTCCCGCGCCGAAGCCCAGGTACACGATAGGTATTGTCCACGGTGTGTTCAATCCGATCTTGGCAAAAGCCATAGAGGTGAGGCTAAAGTAGGGAAGCTTGACCTGCTCGGCGGTGCGGGACAGGGTGAACATCACCATCTGGAACGGCACCACCATGGAGAACACGCACAGGTAGTACACGATCTTGCTGAACAGACTGCCCACACGGGCCACATACCACGCGGCCATAGAGGTGCAGATCAGGATCAGCGCCGAGGAGACCAGGGTGATGAACAGACTGTAGAACACCGCCTTGATAAACGGATAGTTGCCGAAGGTCATGCCCTTGATATAGTTCTGCCAGCCCACGAAGGTGTCCTCATTGGGCAGGGCGAACGTATCGGTATTGACAGCGGCATTGGTCTTGAAGGAGTTGATCAGAACGATGACGATGGGCAGCACATACACGATGCAGATCACCGTGAACGCTATGGTCAACACCATTTTGCTGCGGTCATGCTTTTTGGCAAGGCTCGTCTGCATTACTGCTGCACCTCCTTTTTACGGGTAGCCCGGAGTTGGATCAGTCCGATAGCCGCCACCAGTATGAAGAACAGCACGGCTTTGGCCTGGGCCACGCCGCGGTTGTTGCCGCTGCCGGAGTAGAAAGAGTTGTAGATGTTCAGGGCCAGCATTTCCGTGGTCTTGATAACGCTGCCGTCCGCCTGCTGCAGGAAGGGGCGGCCGCCGGTCAGGGCCAGGTTCTGGTCAAACAGCTTGAAGCCGTTGGTCAGCGTCAGGAAAATGCAGATGGTGAAGGAGCTCATCATGTTGGGGATAGTGACCTTCCACAGGGCCTGCCAGTTGGTGGCGCCGTCGATGCGGGCCGCCTCCAGCATATCCTCCGGCACAGATTGCAGTCCGGCGATGTAGATGATCATCATGTAGCCCACCTGCTGCCAGCAGATCAGGATGATGAGACCCCAGAAGCCGAAGTGGCTGTTCAGCACCACGGACTTGCCGTAGGCCACCAGAAAGCCGTCGAAGATCATGGACCAGATGTAGCCCAGCACGATGCCGCCGATCAGGTTCGGCATGAAGAACACCGTCCGGAACAGATTGGAGCCCTTGATGCCCCGCGTCAGCGCATAGGCCACCGCGAAGGCCAGCGCGTTGATGAACAGCACCGACACAAAGGCAAACAGCGCCGTGAACAAGAAGGCATGGCGGAAGCTGCTGTCGGCAAAGGCCTTCAGATAGTTGTCAAAGCCTACCCATGTCCACTTGCTGGTCAGCTTGAATTTGCAGAAGGACAGGAACGCGCCCTTCAGGAACGGGTAGATGAACCCGATGCAGAAGGCGGCAAAGGTGGGCAGCAGAAACAGCCACACCATGCGCTGAATTGGCCGTCGGACCAGTCGGCTGTTCAGCGCAGCCGCGTCCCGTTTCGCTTGAAATCGTTTCATTAGACCACTCCTGTTCTCCGTAGTTTTGTCACAGCGAAAGCTCTCCTCCGAAGTGCGTTCGAAGGACAGCGCCCGCCGTCACAGAGTAAGAAAGAGGGGGCGGGCGAAAAGCCCGCCCCCTGTGCGTATGTGGTTGAAACCGTAGCTTAGCCGTTGGCGATCTCGTTGTTGTACTGAGTAGCCCAGCCTTCCACGAAGGCGGTCTTCACATCGTCCCAGCTGCCGCCGTCGGCGGTATATTTGCCCAGAGCGTCGACCACAGCGGCACGCCAGTCATTGACGGCGGGGGTGTAGTTGAAGGCCCAGGTGACAGGATAGCAGCCATTGGCAACATACTCGTTGGCCAGAGCGCTGAACGGATTGGAGGGAGCCTTGGAGGCCTGGAACGGGCAGGCGCCGAACTGCTCAGCCATCATGGCAGTGCCTTCCTCGGAGGTAACGACCCAGTTCAGGAAGTCCAGAGTGGCCTTGATGTCCTCCTCGGAGGCGTTCTTGTTGACGGACCAGTAGTTCTCGGTACCGGTGCACAGGCCGGCCTTCTCCTCGCCCTCAATACCGCAGTAGATGGGGATCATGGTCAGGTCGTCAGCGTTCATGCCGAACTTCTCGCCGGTCAGGTTGCTGTACTCCCAAGTGCCGTTCTGATAGAACACAGCCTTGCCCTCGCCGAACTCGGCCTCAGCCTGGTCGCCGGTGGCGGTCAGCAGGGCGGCGCCGGTGGTGGCGGAGTCAGTGATGTACAGATCCCAGATAGCCTTGTAGTTGTCCAGATAAGTGCCCTTGATGGTGGCGGGCTTGCTGGTCACGCCTTCATCGCGGAACTCATAGAACAGAGGCATATTGGCCAGGTGGCCGGAGAAACGCCAGGCGGAGGTGCCGTCCAGACCGGCGGAGGTGAAGGCGTCGAAGCCCAGCTCGGCAGCGCGGCTGTGGATGTCGTCAGCGACCTTCTTCAGGGACTCGAAGTTGGTGATGTCGGTGACCTCATAGCCGGCTTCCTTCAGCAGCGCCTTGTTCACGATGATACCGTAGGTCTCCAGGCAGTAGGCGATGGAGATGACCTCACCGTCGGCGTTCTTCAGGGCATAATCCTTGGAGGTCAGCTGGTTGTACACGTCGCTGCTGCTCAGGTCGTAGCAGAACTCACCCCAGGTAGCCACGCCGCCCTCGTTGCACTGGAACAGGGTGGGCGCGTCTTCCTTGTCCATCTCGGACACCAGGGTGGACTCATACTCGCCTGAGGCGGCGGTGAAGATCTTGACGGGCACGCCGGTCTTCTCGGTGTAGGTGGCGGCCAGAGCCTTCCAGGCGTCGTCAGACTCAGGCTTAAAGTTCAGGTAGTACACGCTGCCGGTGGCGGTGTCGCCGCCCTCGGTCTTGGTGTCGTCCTTCTTCTCACCGCAGGCCACCAGAGACAGGGCCATCACGAGAGCAAGAAGCATTGCAAGAAACTTCTTCATGGTAATTACTCCTTTTTTGTTTTTATTTTCACATCACAAGGATGTAAAAAACAGATCATTAGGGTACAAAAACAAATTATTGGGATGCAGGAAACGGATCCTTAGGATACACAAAATAGATCACAAAGATATACAAAAGTATCATCCGGGCGCGGCCACGCTGCGGCCCTGGCGCAGGGTGGTGGGCAGCAGCTCACAGGCGTGGGAGCCCTTGTGCCGCACCATGTCCAGCAAAATCTCGGCGCTGCGCCGGCCCATTTCCTCCATAGGCTGGCACAGGGTAGTAAGCGGCGGTTCAATATAGGCAGACAATTCTAACCCATCTATCGCTATAACGGAACAGTCCTCGGGGATACGCCTGCCGGCGTCCATCAAAGCCCGCATGGCACCAATGGCCATAGAGTCGGCAATGGCAAATAGAGCAGTAAAATCCGCGCCCCGTTCCAGGGCAGCCTTTACGGCGGAATAGGCGTCGCGAACGTCGAAGCCACCGGTGGAGATCACCAGCTCCGGGTCCACGGGGATGCCGTGACTCTCCAGCGCCTGCACATAGCCCTCATAGCGCAGCTGGCTGATGGACTGATCGTTGGGGCGGGAGATCAGCGCGGCGATGCGCCGGTGCCCGTGGCGGTACAACTCCTCCACCGCCTGCTGTGCGGTGTCACCGTCGGCGATGGACACAGAGGAATACTCGCCCTCGATCAGCGTGCCATAGCGGTTGGAGTAGGAACAGCACACAAAGGGAACGTTCAGCATCGCCAGATCTGCGGGGGTGTAATCAAACCGACCGCCCAGGAACACGATGCCCTGCAGGCGCTTTTCGCGCTCCATGACCGCACCGCATTTGACCTCGTCGTCGCAAGTACCGATCTGCTGCATGACCATTGTAAAACCGGCATCGGTGATGGTGCGTTCAATGGCGCGGATAATGTCGGTGTAGAAGGGGTTGGACACACCGCGGACCACCAGACCCACGGCATCGGACTTGGTGCGGACCAGGTCACGAGCGCTGTTGTTGGGAATGTAGTTGCTGCTCTTGATAGCGGAAAGCACCTTACGCCGGACATCCTCACTGACATCCGGCCGGTCATTCAGCACACGGGAGACGGTACTGACGCTGACGCTGCACTGTTTGGCTATATCCTTGATCGTCATGTCCCGGTGTGCCTCCTACTATACCAAATGGAACGGACGCAACCGCCCGGAATTTGTCGGTAACATTTCCGGTAACGTTTCCGTTCAGCGTAGTTATCCTATCAGTATTCGGGGGAAATGTCAATCACCCGCCCGCATTTTTGCCGAAACGCACAGAAAAGACGGTGGCTTTCTTGTGAAAATCACAAGAAAACCGCCGCCCGACTGAACGGGCGGCGGCGAAGTATCGAATGTACGGCGCAAAATGGCGGAATTACCGGCGAAGGAGGGCGCGGCGCGCCCTCCAGTCGGGCAGATAGGCTTCCACCTCGCGGTAGAAGGCGGGGGAGTGGTCGTGATGGCGAATGTGTGCCAGCTCGTGCACCACCACGTACTCGATGGCGGCGGGGGGATAGGCCATCAGGTAGAGGGAGAAGCTGAGACGGTTTTTGCCGGAGCAGCTGCCGAAGCGGGTGCGGGCGGCGGTGACAGTGATGCCGGCGGGCTGCACGCCCATGCGCTGGGCCCAGTGGGCCACCAGGGGCGGCAGTGTCTCTTTTGCCTGCTGCCGCCATGCGTCCGCTTGTGCCGCAGATGGCTCCGGGTGGGCGGCCAGAAAGGCCTGTCTTGCGGCAAGGTGCTTTTCCAGCCAGCCGCGGTGACTGTCCACAAAGCGGGCGATGTCCGCATCGGTGGCCCGCAGAGGTGCCCGGACCAGGGCTGCTCCCTGTCGCGTGACCTCCAGCGCCAGAGTGCGCCGGCGGGAGCGTATCACAGTATAGTCGATCATTGGCCGTCCTCCGGGATGAAACGCGGGCCGCGGTAGCCGTCGCGGTCCACGATCTCGGACCACATGGCGGCGGGGCGCACCCACAGACCGCCATTATCATACAGGGCACGGTAGACCACCAGTTCCTCCAGTGTTTCAGAGTGGCGGGCGGTGCCGATGACCTCATATTCATTACCCTTAAAGTGGCGGTAGTGGCCTGGTTTTATAGTTGACATACTATATACTCTCCTGACAGGTAACAGTTGTGTTGATGATACAAATAGTATATACTATTGGCAGTGATTTGTAAATCGGAGGTGCAAAGATGAAAAACACCACGCTGTGCTATATCGAAAACGAACGGGGCGAATACCTGATGCTGCATCGGGTGAAGAAGCAGAACGACCTGAACCACGACAAGTGGATCGGCGTGGGCGGCAAGTGCGAGGAGGGCGAGAGCCCGGAGGAGTGCGTTTGCCGCGAGACGCTGGAGGAGACGAGCCTGACCCTGACCGACTATCGGTACCGGGGCGTCATCACCTTCGTGTCGGATATCTGGGAGGGGGAATATATGCACCTGTTTACCGCCACCGGCTGGACGGGAACGCTGCGGGAGTGCAGCGAGGGCGTGCTGGAATGGCTGCACAAGGATGCGCTGGCGGCGCTGCCCCAATGGGAGGGGGACAAGCTGTTTCTGGCGCTGATCCACGAGCCGGACACGCCGTTTTTCTCCATGAAGCTGCAATACGCGGGCGATACGCTGGTGTATGCCGCTCTGAACGGAAAGGAGCTGGCGGTATGATCCTGGTGAGCGCGTGCCTGCTGGGCTGTGCCTGTCGCTACGACGGGCAGAGCAAGCCCAACCCGCTGGCGCAGGAGCTGGCCCGGCGTGGACTGGCGGTGCCGGTGTGCCCGGAGCAGCTGGGCGGGCTGCCTACGCCCCGAAATCCCTCCGAACGGCGGGGGGACCGGGTGGTGATGAACGATGGACGGGACGTGACGGCGGAATACCACCGGGGCGCGGAGGAGACGCTGCGTCTGGGGCGGCTGTACGGCTGTACCGCCGCCGTGCTGAAGGAGAAAAGCCCCTCCTGCGGCTGCGGGCGCATCTATGACGGAACGTTCACCGGAACGCTGACGGACGGCGACGGCGTTACGGCGGCGCTGCTGAAGGAAAACGGCATCAAGGTCTATGGCGAGAGCGAATTGGAGAAGCTGCTGTGAGTCGTCCCTCTCATTTCCTTTTCCACCAAAGGCGCACAAGTTTTGGATTTACATTTGGTAGAAATACAGGTATACTATGACCAACAGCGTTGATATATGCGGCGACGGGAGCTCCCGTCATTCCGTGGGTACCCACGGAATGACGCCGCCTGTATGCTATGGGAGAATTAAAGGAGGAATGAACAATGAAGAAATGCGTAGTGGGCATATTTTTTGCGTTGGTGCTGTGTTTGGCGATGCTGCCCATGGCGGCGTTTGCGGAGGATACCGTCGGAGCTGCGCAGAGCAGCCGCACGGTTATTACTACGGTTGATGAACTGATGCAATTTGCGGCGGACGTAAACGCGGGTGCATACGACGGCAAGACCGATGCTGTAGTAAGACTGGAATCCGATTTAGATTTGAGCGGTAAAACATGGACGTCGATTGGATACGCCGACAACGACGCTAACGTTCCGCATTTTTTCAGCGGAAAATTTTACGGCAACGGACATACGATTTCTAATTTGGACTTTTCCGATGCCTATGGCATGATTGAATATGAATCATATGGCTTTTTCGGATATATTGAGAACGCCGAGATTTCCGGTCTTACTGTACAGGGCTCTGTAAATGCTACTGGTTCAAGGAAATACTCTGATTTTGGCTCCATTGTCGGTGCATCTAACAAGAGTACGATTCGTGATTGTGTATCTGATATATCATTCACTAACAGTGACAATTATCTCGACGGTTCTATTGGCCTATGTGGGTTTGCTATGGACTCCACCTTTGAGCACTGCCAAAGCAAAGGCAGCATTAGTGTCACTCGAACTGATAATGGCGTTGCCAGTCTAAACGTTGGTGGTATTGTTGGTTATGCTGGTGGCACTTCTGAAATCCGCTACTGTGTCAACACAGCTGACATAGAGGTTTGCGCCAACAGCATCGGCGGTATTGCCGGCTCTCTGGGCAGTGGTAATCCGTCCATAACAAATTGCTATTCCATCGGCAAATTGACGGTTCTCGGCAAACCTTCTGGCGGTAATACGGGCGGCATTGTGGGCTACATCTACGGTGACCCCCCTATCAAGAGCTGTTATTTCGCTGGTGAAATTGATTTGACCAAATATGGTGTCACCACACCACCATATAAGCGTCTCGGCGGACTTGTTGGTAAGGTTGAATCCGGCACCCCTGTTTTTAAGAACAACTACTATACCAAAACTGCAAACGTTGATTCCTGCGCCACCAATGGTACTATCGCTGGCACCGCAGAATCCATCGATTCCATGAAAACCAAGGAATTTTACGACAAGCTCACCCAGAACGGCGGCGACTACCGCTTCAACCCGAACGGTACGCCGCTTCTGCCGGAGCACAAGTATCCGACAGCAGAGGAAACGCCGCGTTACTACTACAGCTCTGCGACTACCGCGAAGGACGAGGGAAAGACCGGCTCCCCCAAGACCATAGATGCGGGCGTGGGAATGTACGCCGTGAGTGTGGCGCTGTCTCTGACCGGGATGGTATATGTGAGTAAGAAGAAATCTTGAGAACGCAAAAAAGAAATCCCGAAAGGGATTTCTTTTTTGTCGGGGGACGGATCGCCACGCAGTGGAGCGAAGCGGAACAAGTGTCCTTGGGGTACGCCAGCGTGAGCGCTGGCTCGCAATGACACCTCATCCGTCAACGCTTCGCGTTGCAACCTTCCCCTCAAGGGGAAGGTTTCGGGCGGACAGAGTCGTCCGCCCCTACAACGGTTTACCGGGAGCCTATGCAAAAAGAAAACGGATTGCCGCGTCGGGCTTCGCCCTCCTCGCAATGACAGAAAGCGGCGGGCGGGCGCGCAATGACAATGGCGCAGAAAAAAGGAAGCCCGGAGGGCTTCCTTTTTTGTGTCTGTTGTTACCATTCGAGGTTCTTTTCCGTCTCCTTGCTGAACACATGGGCCACGTTGCCGCCGAAGATCATGTTGACCTCGCTGCCCATGGGGAAGTGGGCGGCGTTGCCGTTGGTGGGGACGATGACCACCACGTCGTGGCCGTGGGTGGAGATATGCAGATGCACAGAGGAGCCCATCAGCTCACTGACATCCACGGTACCCTTGACGCCGTCGGCGCAGAGCATGATGTGATCGGGGCGAACGCCCAGCGTCACGTCCTGTTCCGGTACATTTTTAGCGTTGAGCCGGGCCTGCTTATCCTCGGACAGCTCCACGTTGATGCCGTCGATAGCCACGGCGTATTTGCCGTCGCTGTTCTTCACCAGCTTCGCGTCAAAGAGGTTCATCTGGGGCGTGCCGATAAAGCCGGCCACGAACAGGTTGGCCGGGTGGTCGAACACCTCCTGGGGCGTGCCGATCTGCTGGATGAAGCCATCCTTCATGATGACGATGCGGTCGCCCAGGGTCATGGCCTCGGTCTGGTCATGGGTGACGTAGATAAACGTGGTGTTGATCCGCTGGCGCAGCTTGATGATCTCGGCGCGCATCTGGTTGCGGAGCTTGGCGTCCAGGTTGGACAGGGGCTCGTCCATCAGGAACACAGCGGGGTCGCGGACAATGGCGCGGCCGATGGCCACACGCTGGCGCTGGCCGCCGGACAGGGCCTTGGGTTTGCGGTCCAGATACTGGGTGATGTCCAGAATTTCTGCCGCCTGACGGACCTTCTTGTCGATCTCGTCCTTGGGGACCTTCTTCAGCTTCAGGGAGAAGGCCATGTTCTCATACACGGTCATGTGGGGGTACAGGGCGTAGTTCTGGAACACCATGGCGATGTCCCGGTCCTTGGGCTCCACGTCGTTCATCAGCTTGTCGCCGATCCACAGCTCGCCGGAGGTGATATCCTCCAAACCGGCGATCATACGCAGGGTGGTGGACTTGCCGCAGCCGGAGGGGCCCACCAGCACGATGAACTCCTTGTCGGCGATCTCCAGGCTGAACTGCTGGACGGCCACAACGCCCTCATCGGTGATCTGAAGATTGCTCTTCTTCTCCTGGGGCTCCTCGCCCTTCTTGACCTTCTTTTTCTTCTCGGTGTTGGGGTAGACCTTCTTCAGGTCCTTCAGAATGACCTTTGCCATACGTCTTGGCTGTAACCGTCCTGCCTCCGCAAAAGACGGCCTCGCACGGGCATTGCCCTCAGTGCCTTACGACAGGTCTCCACACTGCCGCACCGCCAGCCACAGCGGGTATTCCTCCTTATCTTTTGCCGTCCGGCGGCATGAAGTGGAGTGCCGCCTGACGGTGGGAATACGGTAAGTATAACCGAAAACGTTTCCAAGCGCAAGGGCTTTTTGTGATATATATGAAAAAATACTGCCTGCTGGGAAGGGCAGGCAGTATTTCTCACAAATCAACGATAACAGGCGTGTGGCCGGTGTGGGGCAGCAGCTTTTCCAGCACGTCGGCGGTCTTCAGCTTCAGTGTACTGGTGCAGATGCACGGGTGGCAGGAGAAAAAGGGCGCGTCATAGACCTCACGGTCGATGAGCAGCTGGACACGGTGCTCCGTATCGTTGGCCAGCCCCAGAATGGTGGCGGAGCCCGGGTGGCAGCGCAGCAGCTCCCACAGGCTCTCCTCCGGGGCGAAGCTCAGGCGGGAGGAGTTGATCTGCGCGCTGAGGTCCTTGGTGTGGAAGGGCTTGTCCGGCGGCATGCACAGCAGATAGAACGCGGTTTTCTGCCGATTGCACAGAAACAGGTTCTTGCATACGGACACGTCCAGTGCGCGGCTGACCTCGGCGCACAGCTCCATGTTGAAGGCGGCGTCATGGCTGACGCGGTCGTATTCGATACCCAGCTTGTCCAGCAGGTCGAAGGCTGCGGCCTCCTGTGGCAGCAGCTGGCTCTCCGGACGGGTGTTATGGGATACGGGGGAGATGGTCACTGTGCGTCACCTCGTTTCAGCAGCAGCTCTCCGGCGCGGTAGATGTCGCCTGCGCCAACGGTAATGATCATATCGCCGGGCTGGGCCAGCTTTTCCAGCTCGTCCGCCGTCTGCTCCAGCGTGGCGCAGTAGACGGCGCCGGGGATGCGGGCGGCCAGGTCCCGGGAGGAGATGCCGATGTCGTTCTTTTCCCGGGCGGCGTAGATCTCCGCCAGCACTACGCGGTCCGGCAGGCGCAGTACCTCCACAAAGTCGTCGAACAGCGCGGCGGTGCGGGTGTAGGTGTGGGGCTGGAAGGCCAGGATGAGCCGTTTGTGGGGCAGCGCCTGCGCGGCACTCAGCAGTGCCCGCACCTCGTCGGGATGATGGGCATAGTCGTCATAGACCTCCGCGCCGCGGAAGGTGCCCTTGTGCTCAAAGCGCCGTCCTGCGCCGGTGAAGGACGCCAGACCCGCCGTTACCGCCTCGCCGGGAAGGCCGAGAACATAGGCGGCGCTGGCCGCCGCCAGGGCGTTGGAAATATTGTGGGCGCCGGGGACGTGCAGGGACACATGGGCGTAGGTCAGGCCGTTGATGACCACGTCGAAGTCACCGTAGCCGTCAAAGAAAGAGACGTTGTCGGCATAGCAGTCGGCGCTGCGGTCTTTGACACTGAAGGTGAACACCGGATGTGTCAGGCCCTTGACGGCCTCGCGGGCACCCTCGTCATCGGCGTTGGCGATGATAAAGCCGCGCTCCGGCACCAGAGCGGCAAAGTCGTGGAAGGAGTGCTCGATATCGGCCAGGTCCTTGAAGAAGTCCAGATGATCGGCGTGGACGTTAAGGATCACCGCCACGGTGGGAAAGAAGTTCAGGAAGGAGTTGCAGTATTCACAGCTCTCCAGAATAATGGTGTCGCCCCTGCCCACCCGATAGCCGGAGTGCAGCAGCGGCAGTGTGCCGCCGATCATCACCGTGGGGTCTGCCTGGGCCGCCATGAAGATGTGGGTGGCCATGGAGGTGGTGGTGGTCTTCCCGTGGGTGCCGGAGACGCACAGGGCGTTGCGGTAGCCCTGCATGATGGCGCCCCAGGCCTGGGCGCGCTCATAGACCGGGATGCCCCGTGCCACGGCGCCGGCGATCTCGGGATTGCTGTCGTGAATGGCGGCGGTGCGGATGACCGCGTCGCAGTTTTTCAGGTTCTCCGCCGAGTGGCCGATGGCCACGGGGATCCCCACAGAGCGCAGGTGCTTCACGGTGTCGCTCTCGCTCATGTCCGAGCCCTGCACCGTCACGCCCATGCCCTGCAATACCTCCGCCAGCGCGCACATACTCACGCCGCCGATGCCCGCCAGGTGGACCCGCTTGCCGGGGTGGATATACTTGTGAAAGTCCTCAGTAGGATGAAACATATTTGCTGCCTCCTTGACAGGAACAGAAAAATTACTGTACTATTATAATACAACGACTCCGCCCATGCAACCGGCTTTTTTGCCGGTATTTGGCGGCGGAGGATGAAGAAACGTGAAGGGAGGCGAAGCCATGCTGCCGCAGGCGGTGCGATATGTGCTGGAACGGCTGGAGGATGCGGGCTTCGCCGCCTATGCCGTGGGCGGCTGCGTGCGGGACACGCTGCTGGGCCGCACACCGGGAGATTGGGACGTGACCACCGCCGCGCGGCCGGAGCAGGTGCTTGCACTGTTTGACGGCTATGCCATCCCAACCGGGCTGAAGCACGGGACGGTCACGGTCCGGGCGGGGGAGATGCACATTGAAGTGACCACCTTCCGGGCGGACGGGACCTATACGGACCATCGCCGGCCGGATCAGGTGTTTTTCTCCGACAGGCTGGAGGAGGATCTCTGCCGCCGTGACCTGACGGTGAATGCCATGGCGATGGACCTGCGCGGGCATATCACCGATCTGTATGGCGGGCGGGAGGATCTGGAGGCGGGTATCCTGCGGTGTGTGGGAGAGCCGGAACGACGCTTTGAAGAGGATGCGCTGCGTATCCTGCGGACGCTGCGCTTTGCCGCCGTGCTGGGATTTTCGGTCGAGCCGCGGACCGATGCGGCGCTGCGGATGAAGGCGCCGCTGCTGCGCTGTATCGCGCCGGAGCGTATCCTGACAGAGATGGATAAACTGCTGTGCGGCAGTCACGTGCTGCCGGTGCTGTTGAACTGGCCGGACGTGCTGGCGATGTTCCTACCGGAGATCGCGCCCTGCGTGGGCTTCGATCAGCACAATCGCCATCATATCTACGACGTGTGGGGGCACAGCGCCCACGCAGTGGCCGCCGTCCCGGCGGAGGTGGTCCTGCGCTGGACTATGCTGCTCCATGATATCGGCAAGCCGGCGTGCTTTACCCGGGATGAACAGGGCGTGGGGCATTTTTATGGTCACCCGGCCATCTCGGCGGACCTGGCGGCGGATATTTGCCGCCGCCTGCGGATGGACAACCGCACGGCCGAACGCATCGTGACACTGGTGCGCTGGCACGACCGGGATATTGCCCGGACGGAGAAGGCTATTGCCCGCGCCGTGTCGCAGCTGGGAGAGGAGACGTTTCGGCAGCTGCTGGAGGTGAAGCGGGCCGACAACGCCGCCCAAAGCCCGGAGGATCGCTGCCGTCTGGCGGATATACAGCAGGCGGAGGATCTTCTGAACACGCTGCTGGCGAAGCGGCAGTGCTTTTCACTGAAGGACCTGACGGTGAAGGGCGGCGACCTGATGGCGCTGGGGCTGCGGGGGCGAGAGGTCGGTGATGCGCTGCAGTATCTGCTGAACGCCGTGCTGGACGGAACGCCTAACGATAAAGAGACCCTGCTGAAGCTGGCGGCGGAGAGAAAATAGCCCCGCGGCGCTTTCTACGGGAAGGAGGTATAAACTTCGACTCCCCGGAGGCAAGACAGCAAAAGAGGAAGATACCAAAAGGTATCTTCCTCTTTTGGTGCCTCGTCGGGGATTCGAACCCCGGACACCCTGCTTAAAAGGCAGGTGCTCTACCTACTGAGCTAACGAAGCGTATGCAGTTATCGTAAGGACGGTGTCGTCCGGAAAGAGCTGGCAGGGATGGCTGGACTCGAACCAGCGGATGAGGGAGTCAAAGTCCCTTGCCTTACCACTTGGCGACACCCCTGTGTGGAAAGGGATGAGGGACCGGGACACTCCCGATCCCTCATTTCTTTTTGTGGGGTGGGTAAAGGGACTCGAACCCTCGACACCCGGAACCACAATCCGGTGCTCTAACCAACTGAGCTACACCCACCATATACATCCGCACGGGAAGCGCTGACGCCCGCAAGGGGAAATGGCACGCCAGAAGGGACTCGAACCCCTGGCCTACTGCTTAGAAGGCAGTTGCTCTATCCAACTGAGCTACTGGCGCGTATCTGTCAAGTTGGAGCGGGTGACGGGAATCGAACCCGCATCCCCAGCTTGGAAGGCTGGTGCCCTGGCCATTGTGCTACACCCGCGTGCGCCCTCCACTCAAATCGTCAGCTTGTACATATTACCATAGGCCACCGTCCGTGTCAAGAAAAAAATCGGAGAACGGGGCACTTTTCCGTGGAAACAGCCTTGTCTACGCTCCGTAGACAAAGTCAGCGGGCGGGGGATGGACAAAAATCCGCCGTATGCTATACTGGGTACAACAAGAAAAAAGGAGGCCGCGACAATGGATATGGAAAAGACAGGCACCTATCTGGCATCACTCCGCAGGGGGCGGGACATGACACAGCAGCAGGTGGCGGATATATTAGGGGTGTCCAACAAAACTGTCAGCAAATGGGAGTCCGGCGCGGGGTTGCCGGACATTGCCGCCCTGCCGGCGCTGGCGGCGCTGTACGGCGTGACGGCGGACGACATCCTGGCCGGTGAGACGCGCCCCCGAGCCTGTGCCGATACACCGGCGGAGGTGGAGGCCTATCTGGAGCGCCGGGGAAGCCTGCGCTTCCGCATCGGGTACAGTCTGGCAGTAATGGCGTTGGCAGTGTGGGTGGCATTCCCTTATAACAACTGGTCGTGGCTGTGCCTGCTGGCGTCGCCCCTGTGCCTGTGGCTGGGCTGGGGCGTGTGCCGCAGCCGAGAGACGCTGCGCCGCCGCATCCTGCTGCTGATACCGCTGTGCGCCCTGTGGCTGTTCGCGGCCATACAGCTGCTGGGGGTGTGGCGCCTACTGGTGTCCGCCTATGCGCTGCACGGCGGTGTGGTGCGGCAGTTTTCCTGGGCAGCGCTGACTGTGCGGCAGGAGGCGGTATGGCTGCTGCTGCCGCTGCTGCTGGCGGCGGCGCTGGTAGTCGGCGGCGCGGTGCTGAAAGAGCCGCTGGTGCGGGATAGGGGCTTTCGTTTTGCACTGTATGGCGGCTGCGGACTGCTCTTTGCCGTGGAGATCGTGCGGATCCTGGTGTGCTGGAAGCCGGCCGCTGCCTATGTGGCCACGGTCAGTACGGCGGAAAGCGTTATGATCAGCCGCTATGCAGACCTGTCCGCGGTGGCCTGGCCCTTGGAGACGGTGCGTTGGATCGTCCTGGCGGCGGTGGTAGCGGCCTGGCTGGTGTGGGGCATGCAGGCATATCGGCACGCAAAGAAAAATTAAACTTGCCTAACCTACGGGATTGGTGGTATACTATACACGGGTCATCTTATGGCCCGTGTATTTTCTGACAGGAGGAAGACCTATGATCTCCACGAAAGGTCGCTATTCCATCCGCGTTCTGCTGGATCTGGCGGAGCACCGCAGCGGGGACTTTATACCCATGAAGGAGGTGGCCGCCCGGCAGGACATCTCGCTGAAATATATTGAGCGGCTCATGCCCGCCCTGAAAGCCGCCGGCCTGGTGGAGAGCGTCCACGGCATCGGCGGCGGCTACCGCCTGACGCGGGAGCCGGAGGACTACACCCTCTGGGAGATACTGGAGCTGGCGGAGGGCGATCTGGCACCGGTCACCTGCCTGCAGCCGGACGCGCCGGTGTGCCAGCGGGCCGGGGAGTGCCGGACGCTGGGCGTGTGGCAGGGGTACTACAAGCTGACGCGGGACTACTTCGCCCACATTACGCTGGCGGATCTGATGAACGTCCCGGCGGGGGACAACTACGTGATATGAGCAAAAAAAGAGACCGCAGGGCGGTCTCTTTTTTGCGTTTCGCGGTCAGGGCTGGTAGGTGAGGGTGAAGGTGTCGTCAGCGGCGCTATCGGTGTGCTGGTGTCCCTCCAGCGTGACGGAGGCCACGGCGGCCACGTCCACCAGACGGTCAAACACGTAGGTGTTGTCGGCGAAGGGGACGTCGTCGCTGCCGCGCATACAGCCCACCACCCAGTTCATCAGGCTGCGGCTGCTGCTCTCCACGGTGAACTCACTGCCGTCCTGATAGCGGATGGACAGCTCGTCCACAAGGGGCTCGCGGTCGGGATGGGCGTTGCGGATGCTCATGCCCAGCGGGGAGAGAGTCAGGGTCTCGCTGCCGGAGGTCAGGGTGGCGACGGGCACGTAAGTGCGGGGCTGCACGGCGATGGAGTAGGGCTGCCCCAGCTCGTCCTGCATAGTGACGTACAGCAGGTCGCCCTGCCGGAAGGACGTGCCGGCGGCGAAGTACAGCACCACGTTCAGGCAGGTGTCGGTGCTGGTCCCCTTGTCCACGTAGCACTTGGCGAACAGGGCATTGTCCTCGTCGGGGCTGCGGAAGTGCAGGGTGGGCTGGAGGGGCAGGTCGATACCCTCGCCGTAGCCCACGTCTGTGTAGCCGACGCCGGAGGGATTCTCCACGGAGTAGGTCAGCAGGCCCAGGCCGTTCTCGTCGATCAGGAAGGTACCCAGCTTGATGGTATTGCCGTCCACGGTCATCTCCGCGTCCAGCTTGCTGAGGTACTGGCCCACCAGACGCTGGGTGGTCTGGACGTCGCCGGGGATGCGCTCCATATCCGGGACGGGGACAAGGCCGCCCTTGCCGTCGTCCACCACAGGGGTGGCAGCGTCGATGTCATCAGTGAAGGCGTGGTGGGTGGCGTCGTCCACATGGTCGGCGGGGGTGACATTGGCCTTGATCAAGGTCACGACACCGGCGGCTACGGCGACGGTCAGCGTCAGCGCGGCGGCAATGGCGATCACGGCACCCTTGCCCAGTGCGCGGCGGGTCTTTTTCTCGTTCTGCATGGTTTTTCTTACCTCCGTCAGTGTGTCCGGGGAGGCGTGCAGCGGGGAAAAGGCTTTTTCAAATAATTCTCTGTCATGCATACTGCGGCACCTCCGATAAAATGTGCTTCAGCTTGTCTCTGGCGCGAGACAGCCTTGTGCGTACCGTTTCCTCCGGCACGCCCAGCAAAGCGGCGATCTCCCTCTGGCGGTAGCCCTCGTAGTAGTACAGCAGCACCGGCAGGCGGTACCGCCTGTCCAGGGACATCACCGCGTCGAACAGCTCCCGGTATTGGGGCTGCTCGAACACCAGCGTGTTCTCGTAGTCGGCGATGTCCTCCGCTTTGTGCCACGGGGCGCGGAGCACGTTCTTGCAGCGATTGACCGTGACGCGAATGAGCCAATTCTTCACATGGGCGTCGCTTTCGAACGCCTTATCCTCTTTGTACAGCTGTATCAGCACGTCCTGGGTCACATCGTCGGCGTCGTCCCGGCAGCGCAGATAACTGTACGCCACCCGGAACACCGTGTCCATATACCGCTCCGCCAGCGGGGTGAACTGTTCGTCCGTCATAGGGGTTCTCCTTTTGTTGAGGTGAAAGGCCTTTCATCTATCATACACCTGCGGAACGAAAAATGTTTCAAAAAAAACAGAAAAAAGCAGAAAGAAAATGAAAAGGTGAGAAGGGAAAACAGAACAAAAGCGGAACATGACAAACGGACCTCAAAAAAGGTCCGTTCGTCATGTTTGTGAGGGGAAAATGGAAGGAAGAAAAACGCAGTATCAGTCCGCAAACAGCGGGGTGGACAGGTAGCGGTCGCCGGTGTCGGGCAGCAGGACCACGATGGTCTTGCCGGCGTTCTCAGGGCGCTTGGCCAGCGCGATGGCCGCCCACAGCGCCGCACCGGAGGAGATACCCACCAGCACGCCCTCGCGGTGACCCATTTCCTTGCCTACGGCAAAGGCGTCGTCGTTATCTACGGGGATGATCTCGTCATAGATCTTAGTGTCCAGCACATCGGGGACGAAGCCCGCGCCGATGCCCTGAATCTTGTGGGAGCCGGCGATGCCGGTGGACAGCACGGCGGAGGTCTTGGGCTCCACGGCGACTACCTTGACGGCGGGGTTCTTTTCCTTCAGGAACTTACCGGTGCCGGTGATGGTACCGCCGGTGCCCACGCCGGCCACGAAGAAGTCCACCTTGCCGTCGGTGTCGGCCCAGATCTCGGGACCGGTGGTCTCATAGTGGGCCTTGGGGTTGGCGGGATTGACGAACTGGCCTGCCACGAAGCTGTTGGGGATCTCCTTGGCCAGCTCGTCGGCCTTGGCAATGGCACCCTTCATGCCCTTGGCACCCTCGGTGAGCACCAGCTCGGCGCCGTAGGCCTTCATCAGCTGGCGGCGCTCCACGGACATGGTCTCGGGCATAACGATGATGATGCGGTAGCCCCGTGCGGCGGCCACGGAGGCCAGGCCGATACCGGTGTTGCCGGAGGTGGGCTCAATGATGACGGAGCCAGGCTTCAGCAGCCCCTTGGCCTCGGCGTCGTCGATCATGGCCTTGGCGATACGGTCCTTGACGCTGCCGGCGGGGTTGAAGTACTCCAGCTTGGCGACGATCTTCGCCTTGAGGTCATGGGCCTTTTCGATATGGGTCAGCTCCAGCAGGGGAGTCTTGCCGATCAGCTGGTCAGCGGAAGTGTAAATGTTAGACATAGTGTTTATCTCCTTTATCGTTTATAGTCAGATGTTGTTGTGTGGAATGAAAGGAAAAGGAGTCAACATCGTCCGGTCAGGAGAACAAGAGTGCGGGTCATGTGATCGCCTCATTTCTGAAATACAACTACCAACTCGGTAGGTTGGTACAGTTATAACACGGCGGCGCGGATTTGTCAACCCTGTTTTTGAAAAAAATCCGGTAAGCGAATGTGACAATATTGAAAGAGTAAGAGGGCTTGCGGGACAGAGGCGAGGGAGGGTATAATGAAGAGCGTAAAGGATGTGAGCGTATGTACCGTATATTTATTGTGGAGGACGACAGGACCATCGCCCAGGCGGTGGCGCATCTGGCGGAGAGCTGGGGACTGGAGGTCCGGTGCGCACGGGACTTTCGGGCGGTGACGGCGGAGGCGGCGGAGTTTCAGCCGCACCTCATCATACTGGATATCGCCCTGCCGTGCTTTGACGGCTATCACTGGTGCCGGGAGCTGCGGAAGCAGACCAGTGCGCCCATCCTGTTTTTGTCCTCGGCCGGTGATAACATGAACGTCATCATGGCCATGAACTTCGGCGCGGACGATTTTATCGCCAAGCCCTTTGACGGCGGTGTTCTGATGGCCAAGGTACAGGCCATGCTGCGGCGCAGCTATGATATGGCGGCGCCGGCGGTGCTGCGGGAGAGACGGGGCGCGCAGCTGTCCGCCGACGACCAGAAGCTGACCTATCAGGGGCAGACGGTGGAGCTGACCAAGAACGAGTACCGTATCCTGTCCTGCCTGATGGAGAGCGCCGGGAAGGTGGTCAGCCGGGAGAAGCTGATGCAGCGGCTGTGGGAGACGGACAGCTTTGTGGACGAGAACACACTGACCGTCAATGTGAACCGCCTGCGGCGGAAGCTGGCGGGCGTGGGGCTTGTGGACTTTATCGCCACCCGGCACGGGGTGGGGTACATCGTGGAGTGAGAGATATGGAGCTGCTCAAAGCATATCTGAAGGAGCGTCGGCTGACGCTGGCGGCATTTCTGCTGTTTGTCGGGATGTTTGCTGTGTCCTTTGCCCTGTACGGCCTGCCGCTGGCGGCGGTGGGCTATCCGGCAGGGCTGTGCGTTCTGCTGGGGGCGTGCCTTGCGGCGTGGGATTACGGCCGCGCGGCACGGCGGCACAAGGCGCTGAAGCGTCTGCGGGAGGCGGGCGAGGCGGTGCTGCTGGACCTGCCGGCCATGACCACCGTGGAGGGGGCGGACTGCGCCGCCGTGGTGGAGACGCTGCGGCGGGAGCTGTGCCGGCAGGAGACGGCGCGCGCCGCCCGGTGGGAGGATATGACGGCCTATTACACCGCATGGGTGCACCAGATCAAGACGCCCATCGCCGCCATGCGCCTGACCCTGCAGGGTGAGGACACCCCGGCCGCCCGGCGGCTGATGACGGAGCTGAGCCGGGTGGAGCAGTACGTGGACATGGCGCTGACCTATCTGCGGTTGGAGGAGGGCGGCAGCGACTACGTGATACGAACGTGCGCCGTGGATGATGTGGTGCGCGCCGCTGTGCGGCGGTTCGCCGGGGAGTTCATTGACCGGCGCATCGCGCTGGACTACACGCCGGTGGAATGGGAGACGGTGACGGACGGCAAGTGGCTGACCTTTGTGGTGGAGCAGCTGCTGAGCAATGCCCTGAAGTACACCGGGCAGGACGGGATCGTCCGGATCTACCGGGAGGGAGACGATCTGTGCATCCGGGACAGCGGCATGGGCATCGCGCCGGAGGACCTGCCCCGGGTGTTTGACATGGGCTATACCGGGCAGAACGGGCGGCTGGACCGGCGGTCCAGCGGCATCGGGCTGTACCTGTGCCGGCGGATATGCCGCAATCTGCGGCATGAGATACGGATCGAGTCCGCGCCCGGTGCGGGCACCACGGTGTATCTGACACTGGGACGCGGCGATTTCCTGCCGGAGTGAAAGGTGACAGAGTTGTTCGTTTTTGGTAAGGCAAAGCGATGGATTGGGGGAAGGACCCGGACTATAATGGCCTTGTAAGATAAAGGAGGTCATGCTATGAGCATTTTGGAAGTCAGTGGGCTGCGGAAGGTATACACCTCGCGGCTGGGCGGCAGCCGTGTAGAGGCGCTGCGGAATGTCAGCTTCACCGTGGAGCAGGGCGAGTATGTCGCTATCATGGGTGAGTCCGGCAGCGGCAAGACCACGCTGTTGAACATTCTGGCGGCGCTGGACGAGCCCACGGCGGGTACGGTGCGGCTGGACGGCCATGAGCTGGGCAAGATACGGGAGAGGGACGCGGCGGCCTTCCGCCGTGACAACCTGGGCTTTGTGTTCCAGGAGTTCAACCTGCTGGACACATTTACGCTGGAGGACAACATCTATCTGCCGCTGGTGCTGATGGGAATGTCCTACGAGGATATGCGGGCGCGGCTGCTGCCTGTCGCCCGGGAGCTGGGACTGACGGAGCTTTTGAAGAAGTACCCCTATGAGGTCTCCGGCGGGCAGAAGCAGCGGGCGGCAGTGGCCCGGGCCATCATCACCGAGCCAAAGCTGCTGCTGGCGGATGAGCCTACCGGCGCACTGGACAGCGGCTCCACCGACGAGCTGCTGCGGCTGTTCGCCGCCATCAACCGGGCAGGACAGACCATATTGATGGTGACACACTCCGTGAAGGCCGCCAGCCGGGCGGGCAGGGTGCTGTTCATCAAGGACGGCCAGGTGTTCCACCAGCTGTACCGGGGCGAGGACGACGACACCCGGTTCTATCAGCGCATCTCCGACACGCTGACCATGCTGCAGTCGGGCGGTGAACCGGCATGAGGGAAAAGACATTATACGCCCGGCTGGCCTGGACGGGCATGAGAAAAAACAGGCGGCTGTACCTGCCGTATCTGCTGAGCTGCGCCGGGATGGTGCTGATGTTCTACATCCTGATGGGGCTGTCCGGCTCGCCGGTGCTGGAGCACATGTCCGGCGGCGGCAGCAGCGCCATCATACTGCGGCTGGGCACGGTGGTCATCGCCGTGTTTGCGCTGATATTTCTGTTCTATACCCACTCGTTTCTCATTCGCCGCCGGGAGAGGGAGTTTGGCCTGTACAATGTGCTGGGTATGGGCAAGGGCAACATCGCCCGCATTCTGTTGTGGGAGACGGTCATCACCTATGGCCTGACCACGGGGACGGGACTGCTTCTGGGCGTGGTACTGTATAAGCTGGCGGAGCTGGGTATGGTGCGGCTTTTGCAGGTGCCCGTGACCTACACCCTGACGGTGTCCGTATCGTCTCTGCTGGCTGCGGCGGCGTTGTTTGCGGTCATCCACACGCTGATCCTGCTGAACAGCCTGCGGCAGCTGCACGGCGTCAGTGCCGTGGCGCTGCTGCGCAGCGAGAGCGTGGGCGAAAAGCCGCCCCGTGCCCAGTGGGTGCTGACGGCGGCGGGCGTGGTTCTGCTGGGTGCCGCTTACGCGCTGGCGTTGTCCATCAAGGAGCCGCTGGCGGCGCTGCTGTGGTTCTTTGCGGCGGTCATCATGGTGATACTGGCCACCTATCTGCTGTTTATCAGCGGGTCGGTGACGCTGTGCCGCGGCTTGCAAAGGAACAAAAAATACTACTACCGGCCCCAGCACTTCGTGTCCGTGTCCTCCATGGCCTACCGCATGAAGCGCAACGGTGCGGGGCTGGCGTCGGTGTGCATTCTGGCCACCATGGTGCTGGTGATGATCTCGTCCACCACCTGCCTGTATGTGGGGCAGGAGGACGCGGTGAATGCCCGGTATCCCCGCGACATGGACGTGGCGGTATACGGCAGAAGCGATCATCCGCTGGACGAGGCGGAGGCGGAGCAGCTGCGTCAGGGTGTGGAGAGCACCGTTTTCAACTTCGGCGGGCAGACCAGTAATGTGGCGACATACCGTGAGATCAGCGTCAGCGGTCTGCCGGACGGCGGGGATCTGCGGTTGGGCAACGCCGGTGCGTCCGCAGCGGACAGCACCCGTGTGACGCAGCTGCATTTCCTGCCGCTGGAGGATTACAACGCCGCCACGGGGCAGAGCCTGACGCTGAACGACGGGCAGGTGTATGTGGCGGCTCTGCGGACGGATTTCCCTTACGACACCCTGACCGTCGACGGGGAATGGACGTTCCGGGTCATGGATCGGGACATTCCGCTGCTGAGCGGCCCCTTCACGGCGGATATTACCCCGACCCTGATGGTGGTCATGCCGCACTTCACGCAGTTCGTGCAGGAGCTGGAGGACGGACTGAGCGAGAAATACGGCTGGTATCTCACGGCCACGTGGCACTACGCCTTCGACACCGATCTGCCGGAAAACCAGCAGGGGAACATCGACGGAACAACGCCCAATCTGGAGGACGCGCTGAACGGCTATCTGGCGGGCGTCAGCAGTGACTGGGGCGTGGGTGTCAGCGTGGAGTCCAAGGCCGCCAACCGGGCAGACTTCTACGGCATGTACGGCGGATTGTTCTTCCTGGGCATCATGCTGAGTATCGTGTTTATCTTCGCGGCGGTGGCTATCCTTTACTATAAGCAGCTTTCGGAGGGCTATGAGGATCAGAGCCGGTTCGACATCATGCAGAAGGTGGGCATGACCAAGGTGGACATCCGCCGCAGCATCAACAGCCAGCTGCTGACGGTGTTCTATCTGCCGCTGGTGCTGGCGGGCGTGCACCTGTGCTTCGCCTTCCCGTTCATCCACAAGCTGCTGATCCTGTTCAATCTGGACAACCGGGGGCTGCTGATCGGCACCACGGCGGTGAGCTTTGCGGTGTTCGCGGTGCTGTATGCCATCGTGTACAAGCTGACGGGGAATACCTACTACCGCATCGTGGCGGAGGATACAGAAAAAGAATAGAACGAAAGAGACGGCGGGAGCCGTCTCTTTTCTGTATTTTTGGGCAAAAAACGGGTTTTGTGTGGACAAATCATGGAGGCTTTCTGTATAATACATACTGATACACTATTGTTTGCAACAGTTTTATATACAGCGCGGCGTGCCGCGCGCAAGGAGGCAGTATGCGTAATATCTGGACGGTGTTCAAAACCGATATACGGACGCTGAGCAAGTGCTTTTTCGCCTGCGTGGTGGTGGTCGCCATCGCCCTGCTGCCCAGCCTGTACGCCTGGCTGAATATCTACTCCAACTGGGACCCCTACGGCAACACCGGGGGGATATCCATCGCGGTGGCGTCGCTGGACGAGGGCTATACCAATGAGGACGGCACCTACGAGAACAAGGGCGACGACGTGGTGGCCGACCTGCGGGAGGCTACGTCCATCAACTGGGTCATCGTGGACACCGAGGAGGAGGCCAAGGGCGGCGTGGAGTCCGGCGACTACTACGCGGCGGTGGTCATCGACAAGCAGTTCAGCCGGAATATGTTTCGGATGCTGACGGACTGGACGGGAAAGCCGGCCATCACCTACTACGAAAACGCCAAGAAGAACGCCGTGGCCACCAAGATCACCGACACGGCGGTGGAGACGCTGAAGCGCTCCATCAGTGAAAACTATCTGGAGGTGGTCATCGACGGCATCATGGAGCAGAGCAATCTGCTGGCGGCGGACCTGACCGCCGACGATCCGGAGGCCGCTGTGAAGGGCGTGCTGTACCAGGCCCAGGACCTGCTGCACGCCTGCGGGCGGATGATGGATGCCTTTGAGGCGGCGGGCGGCAGCGGCGTGTCGGAGAGCAGCGCGGCGGCGCTGGAGGCGGCCGTGGCCAATATCAACAAGAACCTGCCGGATGGCGCACAGCTGCAGCAGACGGCGGCGGAGATACAGATGCAGGTGAACGCGGCGCTGGCGCGGGTGGAGCGCGTGCTGGAGGGGCTGGAGAACGCCATCACCAACGCGCCGCAGCTGCCGTCGGCACAGCAGCAGCTGCGTGATGCGGCGGCGCAGCTGGAAAAGGCGGCGGCCACGTTGGATCGGTGGGCGGAGGATATCGAGATGGAGGCGCCGGCCGCGGCAGAGCAGGCGCGAGCCATTTCCGCCGAGTGTACGCGTCTGGCGGCGAAGCTGCAGGCGCTGGCTGACAAGCCCACCGCCAGCGACCTGCTGGCGGACTGCGACGCGTTGGTGAAGTCCATCCGGACGATGGTGGATAAGATCCCCGTGACTTCAAAGGCGCTGCAAAAGGAACTGGACACCGTGGCCGGTCAGGTGGCGGACACCATGGAGGGCATGGCTGTGCTGGCCGGGGACGCCAAGGCCATGAAGACCGCGCTGGCGGAGACCGCTGACGCTGTGGGCGACACCATGGCGCTGCTGCGGCCGGCTACGGAGAAGCTGCTGACCTCGCTGGAGAGCACTATAGACGACCTGGAGGGGCTGACCACAGACGAATACATGGATACGCTGGTGAATATCCTGGGCGGCGACCCGGCGGTGTACGGCCAGTATTTCCCGGAAATGGTGCAGACCAGCGTGAATGCGGTGTATCCCATCGCCAACTACGGCTCGGCCATGACGCCGTTCTACACGGTGCTGGCCATCTGGGTGGGCGGCGTGATATTGTCGTCCCTTATCAAGATACACGCCCGGACGGAGGGCCTGATCGACCCGAAGCCGGCGGAGCTGTACTTCGGGCGGTACTTGTTCTTTTTCGTGCTGAGCCAGATACAGGCGGCGGTCATCGTCACCGGTGATCTGTACATACTGAAGGTCCAGTGCCTGCACCCGGGGATGCTGTATCTCACGGGCGCGCTGACGGCCTTCACATTCAGCCTGCTGATCTATTCGCTGGCGCTGTCCTTCGGCGATGTGGGCAAGGCCATCGTGGTGGTCATCATGGTCATGCAGATCGCAGGCTCCTCCGGCACGTTCCCCATCGAGCTGCTGCCGGCCATCTACCAGAAGATCTATCGCTTCTTCCCCTTCCCCTACGCCATCGACGCCATGCGCGAGTGCATCTGCGGGATGTACGGGAATTACTACTGGCAGCAGATCGGCTTCCTGCTGCTGTTCGCCGCGGCAGCGCTGCTGATCGGCCTGCTGGTGCGGCGGCCCTTCATGGGACTGAACCACTTTATGGAGGAGAAGCTGGAGGAGACGGAGCTGCTGTGAAAGGAGGTGTTGACCGATGACAAGAGAACGGGACTATCAGGAGCTGTATGACCGCCTGCTGGAGGAGGTCAGCACCCTGCACCGGAACAACCGGCGGCGGATACGCGTCGGTATGCGGATGCTGCTGGCGGTGACGCTGGGTCTGATGCTGCTGATGTTTCTGGCGGGGGGGAACAAGGTGTTCACCCTGATGCTGTGGATACTGTCCATGTTCGCGGTGGCGGCATATCTGATCGCCGTGGAGTACGCGGACTATGAGCTGCAAAAGAAGCTGGAGAACATCACCCAGATGGAGCAGGAGAGCCTGGGCACACTGCTGGAGCTGCCGGAGCTGCCCAAGGTGCCACGGATGGGTCTGCTGCTGCGCCACGGCACCCGGGAGGAACAGGAGACGCCGGAGACGGAGCCTGTGCCGGAGGAGACGGCTGCGGCAGCGGAGGACATATCCGCGGAGCCTGTGCCGGAGACGCCGGTCACAAAGGCACCGGCAGCGCCGGAGCCGGAGGCATATTCCGTGGACGAGATACTGCGGGAGGTGCACGGCGGAGCGCCGCAGGCAGACAGCGCGCCGACGCCTGCCGCGCCGGTATACAGCGGCGCGCGGGTGCTGGAACGGCTGCTGGACGACCCGGAGAAGCTGGCGTCCGATCTGGACGCGCTGACCCGGGCGCTGCAGGGGCTGTCCGATGACCTGCGGCGCGGTGCGGCGGAGAGCCGGGAAGGGCAGGTGGACCGATGAAGAACATCTGGAATATCTTTCGCGCCGACTGGCGGCGGCTGACGGCCAGTGTGGTGGCGGTGGTGGTGCTGCTGGGGTTGTGCCTGGTGCCGTGTCTGTATGCCTGGTTCAACATCCTGTCCAACTGGGATCCCTACGGCACGGCGTCCACCAGCCGCATCAGCGTGGCGGTGGCCAGCGAGGACGCGGGCTGCGAGGTGCTGGGTCTGGAGGTGAACATCGGCGCGCTGGTGCTGCAGGGACTGGAGAGCAACGACCAGATGGGCTGGGTGTTCGTGGACAGCCGGGCGGAGGCCCTGGACGGGGTGGAGTCCGGCGACTACTACGCGGCGTTGATCGTGCCGGAGGAATTTACCGAGGATTTTGTGAGCATCCTGTCCGGCGACCTGCGCCACCCGCAGATACAGTATTACGAGAACGAGAAGAAGAACGCCATCGCCCCCAAGATCACCAGCAAGGCCAAGACCGCCGTGCAGGAGCAGATCAACACCACGGTCATCGGCAAGGCTGCTGAGGCGCTGACCACGGCGGGTTCCGTGTTCAAGGCCATGGGGCTGGACTCGGAGGCGCTGGCGGACGGCATTATGGATAAGCTGACCGGTGCGCGGCAGGAGATGGCGCAGCTGCAGAAGGTGCTGCTGTCGCTGAAGGACGTGATGAACGGGGCGGACGGGCTGCTGACCGCGGCGTCCGTGACCATCGCGGACGCCCGGGGAACGGTGGAGGACGCTGATGCGGCGGCGGGCAGCACGGTGCAGCTTATCAGCACGGGCCTGAGCGCGGCGGACACGGCGTACAGCGACCTGCTGACGGTGCTGAACAACACGGATAAGGTACTGGGCGACATCGAGGATGCCCTGCGGAGTATGGATACCTCTGCCGCCGACGAAGCGTTGAAGGCGGACCTGCACCGGAAGATACAGGCGGCCATCGCCGCGCTGGAGGACCAGCTGGCGGCCGCCGAGGACGAGGCCGTGAAGGCGCAGCTGGAGACGGCTATCGCCGATCTGGAGGCGCTGGACGCGCTGGTGGATACGCTGGAGCCGTCGGCCCTGCAGGGACCGGTGCTGGATATGCTGCATCAGGTGCGGCAGGAGCTGCTGGCGGCGGCGGTGCAGACCAATAAGGAGGTCAACGAATACCTGCACACCACCGGGGCCCAGGCCCAGACCACGCTGCGGTCCGTCCAGCAGCTGCTGGGGGCCGTGGGCGGCAGCCTGGGGGAGGTGTCCGGCACGCTGGACAGCTACGCCGATGCCATGACCACCGTACAGCCTACGCTGGACGCGGGTATCACCTTGGCCAACACGGTGGAGACGTATCTGGCGGACATCGAGGACGATGTGCGCCGGGTAACGGAGAGCGAAGCCTTCAAGCGCTTTACGGAGCTGATGGAGAGCAGCGATGCCGAAAGCATGGCGGACTACCTCAGCTCGCCGGTGCAGCTGAACACGGAGATCATCTATGAGATCAAGGACTACGGCGCGGCCATGTCGCCCTACTACGTCATGCTGGCGCTGTTTGTGGGCAGCCTGCTGACCGCCGTGATGCTGAAGGTACCGGTGACCCAGCCGGAGTTTGCCGGGTGCCGGGCCGTGGAGCGGTATTTCGGGCGGTTTCTCACCTTCTTCCTGATGGCCATGGCCCAGGCGCTGGTGACGGCCTTCGGGTGCCTGTACTTCGTGGGGATGGAGACGGCGGAGCCGGCGCTGTTCGTGCTGGCCTGCTGCCTGTGCTCGCTGAACTTCGCCAGTATGAACTACGCGCTGGTGTACGCCCTGGACAACGTGGGTATGGCGCTGTCGGTCATTATCATGGTCATTCAGGTGGCCGGGTCCGGCGGCTCGTACCCGGTACACGTGCTGCCGCAGCTGTTCCAGACACTGTATCCCTTCATGCCCTTCCACTACGGCATGGATATGATCCGGGAGACGGTGGGCGGTATGTACGGCGACACATACCTGCGCTGCGCGCTGGTGCTGCTGGGCATGTGCGCGCTGTTCACGGTGTTCGGCCTGCTGGTATATTACCCGGCCCGAAGACTGAACGCGGCTATCGCTGCCAGTAAGGAAAAGTCCGGAATCATGTAAACAGAGAGCCCCCCGCAGGTCCATGACCTGCGGGGGGCTCTTATGCCGCCAAAGCCATGAAAAAAAGTTGTGCCACCTTACATTTTGCTGTTTCAGGCAAAAAAGCGGGGGCCTTTTTGTGCAGGATAGAGAAAAGTTCGCACGGCGAGAATTTCCCCTCTTTTGCTGTTGCAAGGCGGGCGGGCCTATGGTACAGTACGGGTGGAGTGTTAGAAAATTAACAGGCTAAGCGACACGGCGTTCAACACGTTTTAGGAGGAGAGAGCATGAGATCGGAACAGGAGAAAACGGCGGCCATCGTCCGGGCCCATGACTGCGACAGCGCGAGACTCATCGCCATCTTGCAGGAGATACAGGCGTCGGAGAACTACCTGAGCCAGGAGAATATGGAACTGGTGGCGGATATGCTGCACATCAGCGTCTCACGGGTGTACAGCGTGGCCACGTTTTATGAGAACTTTTCGCTGGAGCCCAAGGGAAAGCACATCGTCAAGGTATGCGACGGCACGGCCTGCCATGTGCGGAAGTCCGGGCCCATCTACGATGCGATCTATGAGTACCTGAAGCTGGACGGCAAGCGCAGGACCAGCGCCGACGGCGTGTTCACGCTGGAGACGGTGGCCTGTCTGGGTGCTTGCGGTCTGGCGCCGGTGATGACGGTTGACGGCGAGGTGTACGCCAAGATGACGCCGGAGACGGCGCTGGCGGAGTTGGAGGCCATTCGCGGAAAGGAGGCGGCGGAATGAGCAAGCTGACACGGGAGGGCTTCCGCGCCATGCACGAACAGGCGGTGGAGGCGCTGGAACGGAGCAGATCATCCCTGAACGTGCTGATCTGTGCCGGTACGGGCTGTATCGCCAGCGGGTCCATGAAGGTGTATGAGAACCTGCGGGAGGAGTGTGCCCAGCGGGGACTGCAGGTGTATGTGGGCCTGACCCACCACGGCGACGCGGAGAAGAGCCTGCACATCAAGATGAGTGGCTGCCACGGCTTCTGCGAGATGGGACCGCTGGTGCATATCGAGCCGCTGGGTGTGATGTATGTCCGCGTGAAGCCGGAGGATTGCCGCGAGATCGTGGAGAGAACGCTGCTGGGCGGCGAGGTCATCGAACGTCTGACCTATCACCAGGACGGCGTGTCCTATCCCCGGCAGGAGGATATCCCCTTTTACAAGAAGCAGCACCGGGTGGTGCTGGCCAGCTGCGGCGCCAGTGACGCGGAAAATCTGGAGGAATACATTGCCAAGGGCGGGTACATCGCCTTTGAAAAGGCGCTGTTCGACATGGATGGCGCGGCGATCTGCAGGGAGATCTCTGACTCCGGTCTGCGGGGCCGGGGCGGCGGCGGCTTCCCGGCGGGGCGCAAGTGGGAGAGCGTGCGGCGCCACACGGAGGAGCCGGTGAAGTACATCGTGTGCAACGGCGACGAGGGTGACCCGGGCGCTTTCATGGACCGCTCCATCATGGAGGGCAATCCCCATTCCGTGCTGGAGGGCATGATGATCGCCGGCGTCGCCACCGGCGCGCACGAGGGCTACATCTACGTCCGCGCCGAGTATCCGCTGGCGGTGAAGCGTTTGCAGGTGGCCATCGACAAGGCTGCGGCGGCCGGACTGCTGGGCGACGACATCATGGGCAGCGGGTTCAGCTTCCATATCCACATCAACCGCGGCGCCGGCGCCTTCGTCTGCGGTGAGGGCAGCGCGTTGACGGCGTCCATCGAGGGTAAGCGGGGTATGCCCCGGGTAAAGCCGCCCCGGACGGTAGACCAGGGACTGTGGGGAAAGCCCACGGTGCTGAACAATGTGGAGACGTTCGCCAACGTGCCGAACATCATCAACAGGGGTGCGGCGTGGTATCGGGGCATCGGCACCGAGGGCAGCGCCGGCACCAAGACATTTGCTTTGACGGGCAACGTGGTGAACACAGGACTGGTGGAGGTGCCTATGGGCGCCACCCTGCGGGAGATCATCTTCGACATCGGCGGCGGCATACCGAACGGAAAGAAGTTCAAGGCCGTGCAGATCGGCGGGCCTTCCGGCGGATGTCTGACCGAGGAGCATCTGGACTACCCTATGGACTTCGACTCGCTGAAGAAGCTGGGGGCCATTATCGGCTCCGGCGGCCTGGTGGTCATGGACGAGGACACCTGTATGGTGGAGGTGGCACGGTTCTTTATGCACTTTACCCAGAACGAGAGCTGCGGCAAGTGCACCCCCTGCCGGGAGGGCACAAAGCGTATGCTGGAGACGCTGGAGCGCATCATCAATAACGAGGGGAGTCTGGCCGATCTGGATCTGCTGGAGTCTCTTAGCGATACCATCACGGACACGGCCCTGTGCGGCCTGGGGCAGACGGCCTGCAAGCCGGTGATGTCCACCCTGCGGAACTTCCGGCAGGATTATCTGCGCCATGTGGTGGATCACCACTGTCCCATCTGCAACGGGCGCAAACGCCGGTTGGAGATCAAACCGGAGCTGTGCAAGGGCTGCGGCAAGTGCGCGCGGAACTGTCCCATGGAGGCCATCTCAGGGCAGCCCCGTATGCCCTACGTCATTGACAACGAGAAGTGTATCCACTGCGGCGCTTGCTGGGGCGCGTGCCCCTTCGGCGCGATCGACGCCATTGAGGAGGAGTGAGCCATGGCAAAGGGAATTATGGTCATCGACGGGCAGCGGGTGCCCTTTGACGGCGAGCGCAACGTGCTGGCGGTCATCCGCAAGGCGGGTATCGACATCCCCACGTTCTGCTATTACTCCGACCTGTCCGTTCACGGCGCGTGCCGTATGTGCATCGTGGAGGACGTAAAGACCGGGAAGATCGACGCCTCCTGCTCCATGGAGCCCCGGGACGGCATGGAGATCAGGACCAACACCGCCCGGCTGCTGAGGCACCGGCGGATGATACTGGAGCTGCTGCTGGCGGCCCATGACTGCTCCTGCACTACCTGTGCCAAAAGCGGCAACTGCCGATTGCAGGAGCTGGCCCAGCGCTTTGGCGTGCGGCATATCCGTTTCCCCAACAATAAGCCCCGGTACGAGAAGGATTACACCAGCTACGCGGTGTTCCGGGACCCCAACAAGTGCATCCTGTGCGGCGACTGCGTGCGGGTGTGCGAGGAGCTGCAGGGACAGGGCATTCTGAACTTTGCCTTCCGGGGCAGCGAGCTGCAGGTGATGCCGGCCTTTGACAAAAAGCTGGGCGAGACGAAGTGCGTGGGCTGCGGCCAGTGCGCCGCCGTGTGCACCACCGGCGCTATCACCGTTAACGATCAGATCGGCACCGCGTGGGCGGCCATCCATGACCCGAAGAAGCGTGTGGTGGTGCAGATCGCGCCGGCCGTCCGTGTGGCGGTGGGTGAGGCCTTTGGCATTCCGGCAGGCGTGAACGTCATTGACAAGATGACCACGGCGCTGAAGCTCATGGGTGTGGACGAGGTGTACGACACCAACTTCGGCGCGGATATGACCACCATACTGGAGGCGGAGGAGTTTTTGCAGCGGCTGAAAAACGGCGGGCCGTTCCCCATGTTCACCAGTTGCTGTCCCGCCTGGGTGCGGTATCTGGAGTTCAACGCCCCTAAGTATCTGAAGCATATCTCCACCTGCAAATCGCCCATGGAGATGTTCGCGGCGGTCATCCGTGACAAATACGCCGAAAAAGACGCCGCCGACGGGCGGACTACCTACAACATCGCCATTATGCCCTGCACTGCCAAGAAGATGGAGGCGGCGCGGCCGGAGTTCGTCCATAACGGTCGGCCGGATGTGGATCTGGTGCTGACTACCCGGGAGCTGGTGGACATGATGCGTGAGACGGGCGTGCAGCTGGACGAGCTGGAGCTGGAGTCCCCGGACCTGCCCTTCGGTTTGGGCAGCGGCGCGGCGGTGATCTACGGCGTCACCGGCGGTGTGGCCGAGGCGGTGGTGCGTCACTGCCTGCCGGACAAGAGCAAGAATGCGCTGCGGGCCGTCCGTGTCACCGATCTGCGGGGAGACGGATCCATCCGCCATGTGGAGCTGAACGTGGACGGGCAGGAGCTGCGTATCGCCGTGGTCAACGGGCTGATCCACGCCAAGGAGCTGATCGCGGATATCGAAGCGGGCAAGTGCTTCTACCACCTGATAGAGGTCATGACCTGTCAGGGCGGCTGCGTGGGCGGCGCGGGACAGCCCTATGGGCTGAGCAACGTGAAGAAGAAGCGGGGCGAGGGACTGTATGCCGCCGATGCCTCCGCTATGTTCAAGCGGGCGGAGAAAAACCCCATCGTCACGTCTTTACTCAGGGAGTACGGCGAGGAAAAGTGTCACGCGCTGCTGCACGTGCACTACGGAGAATAAAAAAGCAGCCCCCCCGGCTCACACCGGGGGCTGCGGGTAAAGAAAGAGCATGGCCCCGCCGGGGCCATGCTCTTAGCTTGCCTTTTTATCCAGAATATACACGGTGACGTTTCGGCGGCCCCAGGAGTAGCAGTCCGCCTTGGTGGGGAACCACAGATCCACGATGTTGCCCTTGACGGCGCCGCCGCAGTCCAGGGCGGTGCCCATGCCGTAGACACGGCGGCCGTTGGTGGTCTGGATGAACATTTTGGTGTAGTAGGGGATCACCTTGGGGTCTACGGCCACGGTGCCCACGCCCACCGCGGCACCCACCGCCGTGGTCCAGGCCGCGCCGCCGTCGCCGCCGCTGTAGTAGGCGGTGGAGGAGCAGAGCATCACCCTGTTATAGGTCATGGTGTCGCCGGAGGCGAACAGCAGGTAGCCGCCCTCGCCCACCTCGTTGGGGAAGTCTTTTTCGATGGTGTCGCCCTCCTCCACCTCGTAGACGCGGGTGCCGTAGCGCACCAGCTCCGCGTGTGAGGTGTCGTGGCTGGCACCGATATACTTGGTAGATACTACCTCACCGCTGACCACAGTGTCCTCATACGTCTCCACGATCTGGCCGGGGATACCCTTGCGGATGATCTCCTCGGTGCCCTTGTCCATCAGGGGATCCGGTGAGCGAAGGATCTTGTAGTCCGTCTCCACAGTGACATAGTGCTGGTAGGTCAGCGTATCGCTGATGCGGATGGCGGGGTCCTCGCCGGCGACATTCAGCTCCACCATCTCGTCCTCACCCAGACGGATGCCGCTGCGCCGCAGCAGGGAGGACAGGCGCTCGGCCTCGGTGGTGAGGGTGTGTGTGTCGTCGCCGTGGGTGATGGTGACGGTGCGGCCCGGCTCCAGCAGCAGCTGCATGGACTTGTCGCCCAGGCTGCGGCGCAGCAGCAGATCGTCATAGGTGCGCTCCTCGCTGCGCTCGTCCAGTACGTGGGGACCGTCGCCGTCCACCACGATGCAGATGGCGTCCATGGTGCGTACCGGCTCCGCCATAACGGCGGCGGCGAAGATCACCGCCGTGACGGCGATCATGGTGATGGCGCGGATAGAGGGATGATCGCGCATGATGTGGTGCACCTCCCGCAGGGCCGGGGAACGCAGGGCGTCACGGCAGCCGGTCACCAGCCGTCCGCGGCAGAAGGCGCGCCAGTTGGCCCTGACGTCGGAAGCGATGGCGTCCCAGGTCCAGGCAAAGCAGTGGCCCACTGCGCGCACGGCGCGGATCAGGGCCCGAGCCACGATGTAGGGCACATCGTGGATTGCCTGGCACACCGTGGCCGGCGTGATGCGGCGCCGCGGCTTTTTCGGCTGCAAGCGCTTCGGTTGTGTGACGACTGTTTGTTCCATAGTACCTCGCAGTATAGCCGCCCCTGGAGGTGTTCAAACAGGGCGGACAATAAAAATTGAAACAATTTGTAACTTTTGTTACCGATTAGCAATGCCTGTGGAGTATAGCACTATCTCCCAATTTTGTCAAGTTTTAGGGGACGCGGCACAGAGAAAGACAAACTTTTTCCGGCTTTTCGTTGCGCGGGTGGGGAAAAGGTGGTACAATGGCGGCAATATGCAGTGAAGGAGAAACACGATGGATCTGTGCGATCGGAACGATATACAGGCACTGCTGGCGCGGCACGGCTTTCACTTTGCCAAGGCGCTGGGACAGAACTTTCTCATCCGGGGTGACGTGGCGGAGGATATCGCCGCGGCGGGCTGCGTTCCCGGCTGCGGCGTGCTGGAGGTAGGCCCCGGCATCGGCGCACTGACGGTGCAGCTGGCCCGGCGGGCGGAAAAGGTGGTGTCGGTGGAGCTGGACAAGCGCCTGCCGCCGGTGCTGGCGGAGACTATGGCGGACTATGACAACTTCACCCTGATCGAGGGCGACGTGATGGCGCTGGACCTGGCGGCGGTGACGGCGGAGAAGTTTCCGGGCTTGCCGGCGGTGCTGTGCGCCAACCTGCCCTACAACATCACCACACCGTTTCTCACGGCCTGTGTCCGGGCCGGGTGTTTCCGGCAGCTGACGGTGCTCATTCAAAAAGAGGTAGCCCTGCGGATCTGCGCGAAGCCGGGCACGGCGGATTACGGCGCGTTTTCCCTGCTGATGCAGTACTACACCGTGCCGGAACTGCTGTTCGAGGTGCCCAACAGCTGCTTCATGCCGCCGCCCAAGGTGACATCCGCCGTGGTGCGCTGCGTTACAAGAAAGGCCCCGCCGGTACAGGTGCGGAGCGAGGAGGCCTTCTGGCGGACGGTGCGCGCGGGCTTTGCCCTGCGGCGCAAGACGCTGGTGAACAGCCTGCAGACCGGCTGGCAGCTGCCTAAGGAGCAGCTGGCGGCCATCGTCGCCGGCTGCGGCTTGTCCCCCACCGTGCGGGGCGAGACCCTGGGCCTGGAGGAGTACGCAAGGCTGTCCGATGCGCTGCTGGCGGCAGCGGATGAATAAAAAGCTTCCCGGCATTTGCCGGGAAGCTTTTTATTCGCCTTTTTCTATCTTTGCCTCCGTCTCCCGCCGGATGGCGGCGCGAAGCGCCGTGAGGTATGGGGAGAACGCCACGTTCTCGTCGGCGTAGGTCAGGTTCAGGTCGTACTCCCGGGGCAGCCAGGAGGAGATGGGGGACTCGTTGTGGGAGATGACGGCCTCCAGCTTGTCCAGCGCCTTATAGAGCTTGGCCTCCGGCGTCTCCAGCGCGTCCATCTCCGCGTACAGGGCGGCCATCTCCGTGCGGTAAGGCTGGGGCAGCGTCCCTACCCATTGGATCAGGAGGGCGCCCTCCTTCGCTGTGTCGGCGTCGGTTTTCAGAAAGCTGGGGATGTCGCCGGTAAAGCACTCGCCCAGGTCGTGGATCAGGCACATTTTAATGACCTTGTCCATATCTGTCTCCGGGAACTCGTCCCGAAGAAAGAAAGCCGTCAGCGCCAGCCGCCAGCTGTGGTCGGCCACGCTCTCGTGACGGTTTCCGGGCGTCCAGCAGTGGCGGGTGGTGTCCTTCAGACGGTTGGCGGTGTGCAGGACGGACAACAGCTCTTCAGGCTTCATGGCGGGGCCTCCTTGCATTTTTCCACAGTATAGCACGGTGCCGCGGGGCAGTCAACGCTTGCACTTGCACGGCGGAGAAAAGTGTAGTAGAATAGCGGAAGAACATAAAGGAGGGAGACTTTATGGGAGTTTTGTACGCGCTGGAGAGCATCCGTACACCTGCGCTGGATAAGATCATGTCGGTCATCACGCTGCTGGGCGGCGAGCTGTTCTTTATGGTCATCGCCGTGACGGTGTTCTGGTGCGTCAGCAAGCGCGAGGGCTATTACCTGATGATCGTGGGCTTCTTCGGCACGGTCATCAACCAGTTCCTGAAAATACTCTGCTGTGTGCCCCGGCCGTGGGTAAAGGACCCGGATTTCACCATTGTGGAGTCTGCCCGGGCGGAGGCCACAGGGTATTCCTTCCCCAGCGGCCACACACAGAACGCCGTGGCCACCTATGGCGGCATCGCCCGGTATACTCGCCGCGGCTGGCTGCGGGTGGTGCTGGTCGTGCTGACGGTGCTCATCGCGTTCAGCCGGATGTATCTGGGTGTCCACACGCCGCTGGATGTGGGAGTGTCGTTCCTGATCGCGGCGGTGCTGGTGCTGGTGGTCTATCCGCTGATGGAGGAGGCCGACCGGCGGCCGGTGGTGCTGACGTACACCATACTGGCTATGGTGGTGTGCAGCGGGGCCTTCGTGGGGTATCTGTACCTGCGGGGGGACACCGGTGCCACTGCCGAGGACACCGCCAATTACCTCAGTGCTTTGGAGAACGGCTGGAAGCTGCTGGGCGCCACGGTGGGCATGCTGGTGTCCAACATCGCCGACCGGAAGCACATACGGTTCGAGACACAGGCGGTGTGGTGGGCGCAGATCATCAAGCTGGCAGTGGGCTTTGGCTGCCTGCTGGCGATACGCTCCGGGCTGAAGGCCCCGCTGATCGCCCTGCTGGGCGGCAACGCCGCCATCGCCGGGGGCATCCGCTACCTGCTGGTGGTGCTGTTCGCCGGGTGCGTCTGGCCGCTGACCTTCTGGTGGTTCAGCCGGCTGGGGAAAAGATGAACAACAGAAAAAGCGCATCCCCCGGCGTGTGCCGGGGGATGCGGTGCGTTATGGGGGACTGTCTCACTCGGTGACGGTGAGGGTGGGGTGCATGAGCGGGTCAAAGGTGGCGAGGACGCGGTCTCCCTCCACGGTATATTCGCTCCACAGGCGGATCTCGGCGCAGCGCTGCACCCGGTAAAGGGTGATGCTGTGGATGGGCGTGGGTTCGGAGTAGGCTTGGTCGCGGCAGTAGACATCGGTACTCTCGTCGCCGCGGAAGACGACGCAGAGGTCGTCACACTGGAGCACACCGGGTATGTCGCAGCTGCCGGTGTAAACGTTCTTGCGCAGCTGGCCGTGGAAGGAAACGGGAACGGTCTCGATGGCAGAATCGAGCGGGCTGGCATGGTACAGGCCGGTGCCGTCGAAGTCGATGGACACGCCCCTGTCCCAGCAGGCGAAAATGAATACGGCGGTGAACAGCAGCAGAATGGGAAGCCAGACCTTGCGGGATGTACATATCTGTCGCATGGGGAGCCCTCCTTTACGGTGTTGTACCTACTGTAAGTATACCAAAAACGGGGAGAAAAGCAACAAGAAAACCGTGCGCGGCTGTGCGGCGCACGGTTTTTGTATGTACGGGAGGTCAGGCGGTCTCCTTGGGCTTTTTCAGCGCCACGATGACGCCCACGGTGATCAGCACCGCACCGATGACGCTCATCACCGTGATCTGCTCGTCCAGCAGCAGGTAGCCCACCACCAGCGTTACGAAGGGGGAGGCGTACAGATAGTTGTTGGTGATGACCACGCCCAGCCGCTGGAAGGCGATGTTCCAGATGGCGAAGCACACGGCGTTGCCGAACACGCCCAGGAACAGCCAGCTCAGCAGGACGTTGGTCTGGGTGAACAGGGGGTGCAGGTCGGGCATACCGTCCGTCAGCAGCATCAGCGGTACGGCGGTGATGAAGGCCCATAGCATGACCCGGCGGGTGACCAGGAAGTTGTCATACTGCTCGGTGTATTTCTTGATAAGGATGGAGTACACGGCCCACATAAGGGCGGCGGCCAGGGCGATCAGATCGCCCAGAGGGTTCAGGTGGAAGGTCAGCTGGCCGTTGAGCACCACCAGCACCACACCGGCGATGGCGATGACCGCGCCGATGTACACGAATTTACCCAGGCGTTCGCCATTGCGGGAGAACAACTGGGCCAAAATGACCGTCAGGATGGGGGACAGGGCGATGATGATGCTGACATTGGCGGCGAAGGTGTAGGTCAGCGCTGTATTCTGCAGGAAGAAGTAGAAGCTGCCGCCGGTAACGCCGATGAGGATGAACATCAGCTCGTCCCTCCAGGGGAGCTTCAGAGTCTTGGGCCGCAGCGCCCACAGCGTGATATAGGCCAGGCCCATCCGCAGGGGGATGATCTGGATAGCGGTATAGGCGGTGAGCATCTGCTTGGTCAGCACGAAGCAGCTGCCCCACACCAGAATGGTGAAAATGGCGTACACATGGCCCATGACTTTTTGCGTGGCGGACATGGCGGTTCTCTCCTTATGACTCTATTTCTCTCATCTCACGCGGCAGCTGGCCGCAAAAAATTATTATACACGGCGGAAAAGGAAAAATCCAGTAGTTCCCGGGTATTTTCTTCCAAATGCCTTAACTTTCTATTAAGACGCTTGAAATGCGCTTGTTTTTTTTGCCATCCGTGGTATGATGGTAGCTATGAAAAATCAAGGAGGAAAGACTATGCACGCAGCGCTGGTCATCATGGCGGCGGGGATCGGTTCCCGCTACGGCGGCAGCAAGCAGACCGACGGCGTGGGGCCCCACGGAGAGATACTGATGGAGTACGGTGTGTACGACGCGGTGCGGGCGGGCTTTGACAAGGTCGTGTTCATCATCAAGCCGGATATGCGGGAGCTGATGGAGCGCCTGTGTGGCAATATGGCGTCCCGGCTGCACACGGCGGACGGGCGGCCCGTGGAGGTCCGTTACGCCTATCAGGACGACACGACACTGCCGGCGTGGTATACAAAGCCGGCGGGGCGGACAAAGCCCTTCGGCACGGCCCACGCGGTGCTGTGTACCCGCGATATCGTACACGAGCCCTTCTGCGTCATCAACGCCGACGATTTCTACGGCGCGGACGCTTACCGCACCATATATGCGGAGCTGCAGCGCCTGCCGAAGGCGGGTGCTGCCGCCATGGTGGGCTATCTGCTGAAGAACACCGTCACTGCCCACGGCACCGTGTCCCGGGGTGTGTGCCATGTGAAGGACGGGTATCTCAGCGACATCCGCGAGACGCTGAAGATCGCCCTGCTGCAGGACGGCGTCATCCGGGACGAGGATACCGGAGCGGTGCTGGACGGCGACACGGTGGTGTCCATGAACTTCTGGGGCTTTGCCCCCTCCGTCTTCGACGCGTTGGAGACGTATTTCCACGACTTCCTCCGCAGCGAGGCGGGGCAGTCGGTGAAGGCCGAGTGTCTGCTGCCCACCATGGTGGGCGACCTGCTGGCGGCGGGAGAGCTGCGTGTCAGCGTGCTGAAGTCGGCGGACCGCTGGTTCGGCATGACGTATCATGAGGACCGCGCCCGGGTGGCGCAGGCGCTCAGCAAACTGCACGAGACGGGGGCATACCCCGAGGAATTGAGGTAACAGAATGGATTACGAAAGAGAACGCCGCCGGCAGAAGCGCTACCGGGAGGCCATGCGGAACCGCATCATCGCCGCCGTGTTGCTGGCCGGCATCATCGTGGGTGCGATATTCATCATCAAGGGCTGCAAAAAGGACGATGCTCCGGCGGACGACGCCCAGAACACGAATCAGTCCGTGGACAATGTAGGCGACACTACGACACCGGATAACGTCATCGTGGACGACGAGCTGCTGACACTGGTGAACCCCTGGAACCCCCTGCCCGATGACTGGACGGTGGACCTGGTGACGCTGGATGACGGCCACCGGGTGGACAGCCGCTGCTATGAGGCGTATATGGAGATGATCAACGCCTGCAAGGCGGCGGGCTACAGCCCGGTCAACTGCTCCAGTTACCGCGCGCAGGAGACGCAGCAGAGCCTGTACGACAACAAGGTGCAGCGGCTCATCAGCAGCGGCATGAGTGAAGAGGAGGCCAAAACCGAGGCGGCCAAGGCCGTGGCCATCCCCGGCACCAGCGAGCATCAGCTGGGCCTGGCGGTGGACCTGGTGGACGCCAATATGCAGGACCTGACCTCTGCTCAGGAGAGCACGGAGACCCAGAAGTGGCTCATGGCCAATTCCTGGCGGTACGGCTTCATCCACCGCTACCCCAACGGAAAGACCGATATCACCGGTATCATCTATGAGCCGTGGCACTACCGCTATGTGGGCAAGGACGCGGCACAGGAGATCTTCAACCGGGATATCACACTGGAGGAGTATCTGGGCAAGACGGAGCATTGATGGATATAAAGGGAGGGGCCGGACGGCCCCTCCCTTTATACGAAGACATGAAGAAGTTATTTGCAGTTTTTCGCGTTCTTGGCGTTCTTGGTATTGGTGTTTTCCGTGTTGTCGGTGGTGTTGGTGTTCTTGGTGTTTTTGGTGTTCTTCGTGTTATCCATGAGATATACCTCCATTTTCTGTACCCTTTGTACCTCAGGTACAACCATAGTTTCACCGCCGCCGCAGAAAATATGTAAAAAAATTCTGGAAAAAGCCGTTGACAAACACGCCGGGATAGTATAAAATATCCGAGAAAACAAAGAAGGTCGGTGCATCCGCCTCACCTCCAGCAACGGCAAAGAGGTCAACAGCGTCATACAAGCGCCCGAAAGGGCTGTTTGTGTTGTTTCGCGGATGCCCGGAGCGTCCGCGTTTTTATTTTGGATTGGAGGTGCTTCGGTATTAGCAAGGTACAGCATCAACTGAACGAGGAGATCACCGACAAGGAGATCCGACTGATCGGCGAGAATGGCGAGCAGCTGGGCATTGTGTCCGGCGAGGAGGCGCTGCGTACCGCAGAGGAGCAGGGCCTGGATCTGGTAAAGATCTCTCCGCAGGCAACGCCTCCGGTGTGCAAGCTGATGAACTACGGCAAGTACAAGTTCGAGCAGAGCAAGCGCGAGAAGGAAGCCAGAAAGAACCAGCACGTTGTCGAGATCAAGGAGATCCGTATGTCTCCGGGCATCGACGTGGGCGACTTCAACACCAAGCTGAAGAACGCGCAGAAGTTCCTGTCCGACGGCAACCGCGTCAAAGTCTCCGTCCGCTTCCGCGGCCGCGAGATGGCGCACACCGAGATCGGACGCGATCTGCTCAACAAGTTCGCCGAGCTGTGTACCGAGGTGTCCACCCTGGACAAAGCCGCCAAGCTGGAGGGCCGGAATATGTCTATTTTCCTGTCCCCCAAGGTCGGCAAATAAGCATTTCATTCGCAAAGGATCATATTGGAAGGAGAAAACAACTATGCCTAAACTGAAGACCCATAGCGGCGCAAAAAAGCGCTTCAATCTGACGAAGACCGGCAAGGTCAAGAGAGCTCACGCGTTCAAGAGCCACATCCTGACCAAGAAGGACACCAAGCGTGGCCGTCGTCTGCGCAGCACCACCTATGCTGACTGCACCACCGAGGCGACCATCCGCAAGATGATCCCCTACAAATAAGATACGTTTTCGTTAGAATAGGAGGCAATTAGAATATGGCACGTGTTAAAGGCGCAATGATGGCGCGTAAAAGAAGAAACAAGACGCTGAAGCTGGCTAAGGGCTACTGGGGCGCCAAGTCCAAGCATTTCAAGATGGCCAACGAGCAGGTCATGAAGTCTCTGACCTACGCCTATGTGGGCCGCCGTCTGAAGAAGCGTGACTTCCGTCAGCTGTGGATCACCCGTATCTCCGCCGCTGTGAAGCCCAACGGTCTGAACTACTCCACCTTCATGCACGGTCTGAAGGTCGCCGGCATCCAGATCAACCGCAAGATGCTGTCCGAGATGGCCATCAGCGATCCCGTGGCGTTTACCGCCCTGTGCGAGATCGCGAAGAAGGCGTAAATCTTGTGCACATACAGCGCTCTGCCGAAGGCAGGGCGCTGTTTTTTGCATTTTGCCGCTGGTAAAAGCTTGACATTACTGCTATAATACCCCTGAAAAGATCATGGAAAGGATGAATGACCATGTATTGCATCAGAAAAGTCAACGACGACTACACCTGGGTGGGCGCGGATTGCCGCCGTCTGGCCCTGTTCGAGGGTGTGTTCGGCGTGCCCGACGGCGTCAGCTTCAACAGCTATCTCCTGCTGGACGACAAGACTGTCCTGTTCGACACGGTGGACAGCGCCGTGCGTACCACCTTCCGTGAAAATGTGGCCCACGTCCTGAACGGCAAAGCCCCGGACTATCTGGTGGTCCACCACATGGAGCCGGATCACGCTGCCGAGATGGCCGACCTGGCCCGTCAGTACCCGGACATGGGCATCCTGTGCAGTGCCGCCGCCAAGAACATGATCGCCCAGTTCTTCGACGCGGAACTGGCCGGCCGCGTCACCGTGGTGAAGGAGGGTGACACCCTCTGCACCGGCCGCCACACCCTGCGCTTTATCGCCGCGCCCATGGTCCACTGGCCGGAGGTGCTGATGACCTATGACGAGACGGACAAACTGCTGCTGTCCGCCGATGCCTTCGGCAGCTTCGGCGCGCTGAACGGTACCCTGTTCGCCGATGAGGTGGACTTCGACCGGGAGGTGCTGGACGAGGCACGGCGGTATTATACCAACATCGTGGGCAAGTACGGCGCACAGGTCCAGGCGGTGCTGCAAAAGGCCGCTGGACTGGATATCCGTATGCTGCTGCCGCTCCACGGCCATGTCTGGCGGCAGGACCTGGGCTATATCCTGGGCAAATACGACCTGTGGAGCCGTTGGGAGCCGGAGGTCCGCGGCGTGATGATCGCCTACGCTTCCGTATACGGCAACACGGAGAACGCCGCCAATATCCTGGCCTGCCGTCTGGCGGAGCAGGGGGTAAAGGTGAAGATGTACGATGTGTCCGTAACGCCCAGCTCCTATGTGGTGTCCGACGCCTTCAAGTACAGTCACCTGGTGTTTGCCGCACCCACCTATAACGGCGGCGTGTTTATCACCATGGACGAGGTCCTGCGGGACATCGCCTCCCACGGCCTGCAGAACCGCGGCTTTGCCCTGCTGGAAAACGGCACCTGGGCGCCGGTCACCGCCCGGCAGATGGCCGCCCTGCTGGAGCCCCTGAAGGGCTGGCGGCAGGTGGGGGAGAGCGTGACCGTCCGTTCCGCCGCCCACGCGCCCCAGCTGGCGGCCATCGAGACCCTGGCCGCCGCCCTGATTGCGGATATTTCCGGGGAAAAGCAGTAAAAAACTGCGGAAAACGGCCAAAAACTTCTTGCATTATGCCGTGCCGCGTGGTATTATATTTCGGTAAATCCGCACAGCTTCAGACTTTCGGTCGGTGCCGCAAGGTTGGCCGGAGGGCGGAAGAGGCTGGAGGTACAAACTAAAATAAAAGGAGAAACAAACCAACATGGCAAATCAGAACGTCGTATCCATGAAGTCCCTGCTGGAGGCAGGTGTCCACTTCGGTCACCAGACCCGCCGCTGGAACCCCAAGATGGCTCCCTATATCTACACGGAGCGCAACGGCATCTATATCATCGACCTGCAGAAGACCGTGAAGAAGCTGGAGGAGGCCTATGCCTTCGTGCGTCAGCTGTCCGAGAACGGCCAGACCCTGCTGTTCGTGGGTACCAAGAAGCAGGCCCAGGAGGCCATCAAGGACGAGGCTGCCCGCTGCGGCCAGTACTATGTCAACGCCCGCTGGCTGGGCGGCATGATGACCAACTTCAAGACCATGCGTACTCGTATCGACCGTCTGAACCAGCTGAAGACCATGCAGGCTGACGGTACCTTCGATATGCTGCCCAAGAAGGAAGTCATCAAGCACCTGGGCGAGATCGAGAAGCTGGAGAAGTACCTGGGCGGCGTGAAGGAAATGAAGAAGCTGCCCGGCGCCCTGTTCATCGTGGACACCCGCAAGGAGCGCAACGCTATTGCCGAGGCCCATCGTCTGGGTATCCCTGTTGTGGCTATCGCCGATACCAACTGCGATCCCGATGAGATCGATTACCCCATCCCCGGCAACGACGACGCCATCCGCGCCATCAAGCTGATCGCCTCCGTTATGGCCAACGCCATGATCGAGGGCCGTCAGGGCGAGCAGGTGGAGGAGGCCGCCGAGGCTAAGGACGCCGAGTAAGCCAACTCGATAGATACCGCGTAACGCACGGGGCAGGGAAGTGTCCCTGCCCCTTTTAATTCAACTTTTACAGGAGGAAATAACAATGGCTTTTACTGCTGCTGATGTGAAGACCCTGCGCGAGATGACCAGCGTGGGTATGATGGACTGCAAGAAGGCGCTTGTCGAGTGCGACGGCGATATGGACAAGGCTGTCGAGTGGCTGCGCGAGAAGGGCCTGGCCAAGGCTGCCAAGAAGGCCGGCCGCATCGCCGCCGAGGGTATGTCCTATGCCCTGACCGAGAACGGCGTGGGCGTCGTGGTCGAGGTCAACTGCGAGACCGACTTCTGCGCCAAGAGCGACCTGTTCGTGGCCTTCGTCAAGGACATCGCCAAGGTCATCGCCGAGCAGGATCCCGCCGATGTGGACGCCCTGATGAACTGCAAGTATGTCGGCTCCGACCTGACCGTTTCCGAGACCATGCCCGAGAAGGTCATGTCCATCGGTGAGAACCTGCAGATCCGCCGCTTCGTCCGCTTCTCCGAGAACACCAGCGTGGGCTACGTCCATGCCGGCGGCAAGATCGGCGTGCTGGTGAACCTGGCTGTGGACGGCGGCATCGACGCCACCGAGATCGGCAAGAACGTCGCCATGCAGATCGCGGCCCTGAACCCCCGCTTCTGGGACAAGTCCCAGGTCACCGATGAGGTGCTGGCCGAGGAGAAGAAGATCGCGCTGGCCCTGATGGACACCGATCCCAAGATGGCCTCCAAGCCCGAGGCCGTCAAGGAGAAGATCGTCATGGGCAAGATGAACAAGTTCTACGAGGAGAACTGCCTGCTGCAGATGGAGTTCGTCCGCAGCGACATCTTCCAGGGCAGCGTGGAGAAGTATATCGCCGACGCCGCCAAGAAGCTGGGCGGCTCCGTCAAGTTCGTGGATGCCGTTCGCTTCCAGACCGGCGAGGGCATCGAGAAGAAGCAGGAGGACTTCGCCGCTGAGGTCGCTGCGCAGATGAACATGGGCAAGTAATTGCAGATGCACAAAACACCCTTCGGCTCACGCCGAGGGGTGTTTTTTCGCACATAAAAAGGACCGCCGTGAGGCGGTCCTTTTTATTTATGTGCGGATATGTCAGGAAACGAGCACGTGGATGCGCCCCGCGGGCTCGCCGTACTTGTCGGCGGCAACGGTGCCGTTCAGCACGGTGGTGATGTAGTCCATGACCACCTCGTCCATGGGGATGCCCAGGTCGTAGTTGGCGGTGGCGTTGACAAAGCGGTAGTAGGTGTCGCCGCCGCTGGCCATAAAGTCGTTGGTGGCGATGGTGTACGTGGCCGCCGGGTCAAAGTCCTTGCCGCCCACGGTCTTGATGGTCACACGGTTGATGGTCTTGGGGGCGAAGTAGGTGGTGCCGGGATACTCGTCGCCCTGGTCATAGCCCTTGGTGGTGTCCACGGTGAACTCGATGCCGGACACCTGGGGGAAGCCGCCGATGGCCTCCGGTGTGCAGAAGGTGGAGGCCTCCAGCACTTCCAGCAGCTCCGTACCGGTGATCTTGATGATGCTCAGGGTGTTGCCGAAGGGCAGCACGGTGTTGACGTCCTTCTTGGTGATGTCGCCGGCCTCGATGGTGGCGCGGATGCCGCCGCCGTTGGTGATGGCCGCGTCAACAGTCTCGCCCTGCTGCTCGGCGCCCCACACCAGCGCATCGGTGATCAGGTCGCCCAGATTGGTCTCCTGCGTGCGGTTGCCGGGGTCCTTCTCGCCGTTCAGCGTCACCTCGGTCTTGGCGAACACCGTGCCGTAGTCGGCCTCGATCTCGGCGATGATGGCGGCGGCGCGGGCGGCGATGGCGTCGTCGGCCGCTCCCATGTCCTCGGTGGACAAGCACGTGGTGGTGATGGTGCTGTCCTTGATGGTCACAACGCCGATGTTCTCCAGCTTCGTGCCGGTAGAGGTCAGGATAGTGTCGCCTACCTTGCGGTCCGTGTTGGTCTTCTCAACGATCTCCTCCTCAGTGGAATGAGAGTGACCGTCGATGAACACGTCGATTCCGGTGACCTTGTTCAGCAGGTCGATAGAGCGGTTGCCGGTGGCGGCGGTCTCATCGTCGATGCCCAGGTGGCCCAGGCAGATAACGTAGTTGCAGCCCTCGTCCTCACGCAGCATATTCGCCATATCCTGCGCGATCTGATACAGCTCCTCACCGCCGGCGAAGGTCACGCCCTGGATCTTACCGGGGTGGGCCTTTGTGGCGGTCTCCGGGGTGTCCAGACCGAACACGCCGATCTTGGTGCCGCCGGGGGTGGTGAACACGGCCGCATCGTCAAAGGCCAGCTCGCCGTTGTACTTCACATTGGCGGCCAGCACGGGGAACTGGGCGTTCTCCATGTTCTTCTTCAGCGCCTCAAAGCCGTAGTCGAACTCGTGGTTGCCCAGCGCCACAGCGTCGTAGCCCACCATGTTCATCAGCTCCACAGCCGTTGCACCCTCAGACACACTCACAGCGGTGTCGCCCTGACTGAAGTCGCCGGCGTCCAGGATCAGCACATACGCGCCCTCAGACTCATACTGGCTGGCCAGCGCCGCTACCTTGGCGTAATTGGAAACAGCGCCGTGCACATCGTTGGTGTGCAGGATGACCACCGGCTCCGTGGCGGTGGCGTCCTTGCCGGGGTCGGGTTTCTTTTCGCCGCAGGCCGCCAGGGTGAACACCATGGCCAGGGCCAGCAGCAAAGACAGCAGCTTTTTCTTCATACTCCTTATTCCTTCCTTTCAGCGTTTTTGCACATTTTCTGCGCCTACTGTATGGCCATTGTACCGTATTCCACGGCTGAACGCAAGCTTTTCCCGGTTTTTATTTTACATGGATTTTACACCAGCGGGATTTTTCCCTTTACATTGGGCACTTACAATAAAAATCGTACAAGGGAGTTATCCAAAACGACGAAAGAAACGAGGTAATACATATGAAGAAGATCATTGCACTGGTCCTGACCGCCCTGCTGGCCCTGAGCCTGGTGGCCTGCGGCAGCGAGACCAAGACCGACGACACCGACAAGACCGAGGACAAGACCGCCGCCGAGCTGACCGGCACCGTCTCCACCGACGGCTCCACCTCCATGGAGAAGGTCATCGGCGCCCTGAGCGAGTCCTTCATGGCGCAGAACGGCGGCGTCACCGTTAACTACAACCCCACCGGCTCCGGCTCCGGCATCACCGCCGTGCAGGAGGGCACCTGCGACATCGGCCTGTCCTCCCGTGCGCTGAAGGATGAGGAGAAGTCCGCCGGCCTGAAGGAGACTGTGCTGGCCTATGACGGCATCGCCATCATCGTCCACCCCGACAACCCCGTCAGCGACCTGTCCGTTGAGCAGATCGCCAAGCTCTACACCGGCGAGATCACCAACTGGAAGGACGTGGGCGGCAATGACGCCGAGGTAGTTCTTATCGGCCGCGAGGCCGCCAGCGGCACCCGCGATGGCTTCGAGTCCATCACCGGCACCAAGGACAAGTGCCGGTATCGTCAGGAGCTGACCTCCACCGGTGATGTGATCACCGCCGTCAGCCAGAACCCCGATGCCATCGGCTACGCCTCTCTGGCCTCCATCAAGGACACCGTCAAGGCCCTGAACGTGGATGGCGTTACCCCCGGCGAAGCCACCGTCAAGGACGGCAGCTATAAGGTCCAGCGCCCCTTCGTGCTGGTGACTGTGGACGGCAAGGCTCTCTCTCCCACGGCCCAGGCGTTCTTTGACTACGCCACTTCCTCCGACACAGCTTCCATCATCGCCAAGGCCGGCGCTGTGGCAGTCGCAGGTTAACAGGTAAGGCACGGACACAGGCGACATCCCCGCGCGGGGTGCCGCCTTGCCCCGTATCTGCTGAGGTGCATATATGAAAGCAAAACGATTTATGGAGAACACCATCCATGGCTTCTTTCTGCTGATGGGTCTGGTGACGGTGGGCTGCGTGCTGCTGATCTCCGTCTACCTTGTCGTCTCCGGCATCCCCGCTATCCGTGAGATCGGCCTTGTGAAGTTCCTCTTTGGCCCCGTGTGGAATTCCAACGCGGCGGAGCCTCAGTTCGGCATCCTGCCCTTTATCCTTACCAGTATTTACGGTACTGCGGGCGCGATCCTGCTGGGCGTGCCCGTGGGCTTTATGACCGCCGTGTTCCTGACCAAAATGGCCCCGCCGAAGCTGAAGACCGCCGTCTCCGCCGCGGTGAGCCTGCTGGCGGGCGTCCCCTCCGTGGTCTACGGTCTGGTGGGTATGCTGGTGCTGGTGCCGGGCATCCGTCAGGTCTTCCATATTCCCGACGGCTCCGGCCTGCTGGCGGCCATCATCGTGCTGGCGATCATGATCCTGCCCTCCATTATCAACGTGGCCATGACGGCCCTGGAGGCGGTGCCCCGTGAGTACGAGGACGCCTCTCTGGCGCTGGGCGCCACGGAGACGGAAACATGGTTCAAGGTGTCTGTCCCCGCCGCCCGCAGCGGCATCGCCGCCGCGGTGGTGCTGGGCGTAGGCCGCGCCATCGGCGAGGCCATGGCTGTGATGATGGTCTCCGGCAACGTGCCCAATATGCCCTCTCTCTTCCAGAGCGTTCGGTTCCTGACCACCGCCGTGGCCAGCGAGATGGGCTACGCGGCGGCAGGTCTGCAGCGTCAGGCGCTGTTCTCCATCGCGCTGGTGCTGTTTCTGTTCATCATGCTCATCAACGCCGCGCTCAATTTCTTCCTCAAGCGCAGTAAGGAGAAGTGACCATGGACAAACGTGAATTCTCTGCCCGCCGCCGTATCTGGGGCGGGACCATGCGGGGCCTGATGCTCCTCTGCGCCGCCGTTACCTGCGCGCTGGCGGTGTTTCTCATCGTCTATGTGCTCGTCAAGGGCGTGCCCAACCTGAGCTGGCAGCTGCTGAGCACCAAGCCCAGCTATCTGGACGGCTCCATCGGCATCCTGCCGGATATCATCACCACCGTCTGCACGGTGCTGACCACGCTGCTGGTGGTGCTGCCCCTGGGCGTCTGCGCCGCCGTGTACCTGACGGAGTATGCCGCCAACAAGAGGGTAGTGGCCGTTATCGAGTACGCCGCCGAGACGCTGTCCGGTATCCCTTCTATTATCTACGGCCTGGTGGGCCAGATGTTCTTCTGCCAGTTCCTGGGCATGAAGAAATCCCTTCTCGCCGGCGCCATGACCCTGGTCATCATGAACCTGCCCACCATCATGCGTACTACACAGGAGAGCCTCAAGACCGTGCCCCAGTCCTACCGCGAGGGTGCCTTCGGCCTGGGCGCCGGCAAGTGGCGTACCATCCGCACGGTGGTGCTGCCCGGCTGTGTGGACGGCGTGCTCACCGGCTGTATTCTGGCCGTGGGCCGTATCCTGGGCGAGACGGCGGCCCTGCTGTACACCGCGGGCTTTGCCCACACGCTGTACAACAGCCTGCGCGCCACGCTGGAGGGCTCCGGCGCCACACTGTCCGTGGCCCTGTATGTCTATGCCAAGGAGCAGGGCGAGTTCGATGTGGCCTTCGCCATCGCCGCCATCCTCATGGCGCTGGCCCTGCTCATCAACCTGGCGGCTATGCTGACCGGGCGTTACTTCAAGAAACGGAGGAGCCTATGAGCGATATCATCACCGTAAACGATCTGAACCTGTGGTACGGACCCACCCAGGCGCTGCACCACGTCACCATGTCCGTGCCGGAGAACAGCATCACTGCGCTGATCGGCCCCTCCGGCTGCGGTAAGTCCACATTTCTTAAAACGCTGGACCGTATGAACGACCTGATCCCCGGCGTAAAGGTGGAGGGCCAGGTGCTCTACAAGGGACAGGACATCTACGCCCCCGGCGTGGACGTCAGCCAGCTGCGCCGTGAGGTGGGCATGGTGTTCCAAAAGCCAAATCCCTTCCCCATGAGCATCTACGACAACGTGGCCTACGGCCCCCGTACCCACGGCATCCGCAACAAAGCCAAGCTGGACGAGCTGGTGGAGCAGTCCCTGCGGCGTGCCGCCATCTGGGACGAGGTGAAGGACCGCCTGAAAAAGAATGCCCTGGGCCTCTCCGGCGGCCAGCAGCAGCGTCTGTGTATCGCCCGTGCCCTGGCGGTGGAGCCCACCGTGCTGCTGATGGATGAGCCCACCTCGGCCCTGGACCCCATCTCCACCTCCCGCATCGAGGAGCTGGCGGTTGAGCTGAAGCAGCATTATACCATCGTCATCGTCACCCACAATATGCAGCAGGCACTGCGTATCTCGGACCGCACCGCCTTCTTCCTGCTGGGCGAGCTGGTGGAGTACGGCGACACGGAGACCATGTTCTCCACGCCCAGCGAAAAGCGCACCGAGGATTACATCACCGGGAGGTTTGGATAATGCGTAGTCAATTCGATAAACAGCTGGCCCAGCTCCACCGCGAGCTCATCGAGATGGGTGCCCTGTGCGAGCAGGTCATCGCCCTGTCCTCTCAGGCCCTCACCAACCGCGATACCGCCCTGGCGGAGAAGGTCGCGCCCCTGGACCACGAGATCGACCGCAAGGAGCGCGACATCGAGAACCTCTGCCTGCGGCTCCTGCTTCAGCAGCAGCCGGTGGCCGGCGACCTGCGGCAGATCTCCGCTGCCCTGAAGATGATCACGGACATGGAGCGTATCGGCGACCAGGCCGACGATATTGCCGAGATCCTGCTCTGCCGCGCCGGCCGGCCTCTCAGCGCCGGCGACACCCTGCGGGATATGGCCCGGGCCACCATCCGCATGGTCAGCGAGAGCGTGGACGCCTATGTCCGGCAGGATGTGGACCTGGCCCAGCAGGTCATCGCCGCCGACGATGAGGTGGACGGCTATTTTGACCGGATCAAGGCCCATCTCATCGACCGTATCGCCAAGGACGTGGATGACGGCGAAGCCACACTTGACTTACTGATGATCGCCAAGTATTATGAACGTATCGGCGACCACGCCACCAACATCGCCGAGTGGGTGATGTTTTCCGTCACCGGCGTGCACAAGACCGAGGCCACTTGAGCCAAAAGGAGGGACCCCACATGATCTGGTGTGTAGAGGATGACGCCAGCATCCGCGATATCGAGCTGTATGCCCTGCGCTCCGCCGGGCTGGAGGCCGAGGGCTTTACCGACGGCGCCGCCTTCTGGCAGGCCCTGCAAAGCGAAAAGCCTGACCTGGTGGTGCTGGACGTGATGCTCCCCGGCATCGACGGCACGGAGCTGCTGGGCCGTATGCGCGCCTCCACGTCCCTGCGCCGCATCCCGGTCATTATGGCCACCGCCAAGGGCGCGGAGTATGACCGCGTCCGGGCGCTGGACGGCGGCGCGGACGACTATCTGACCAAGCCCTTCAGCGTCATCGAGCTGGTCTCCCGGGTCAAGGCGGTGCTGCGCCGCTGCCAGCCGGAGGGGGACAGCTCTGTCCTCCGCAGCGGCGAGGTGTCGCTGGATACCCGTGCCCACACCGTCCTGTCCGGCGGCGAACGTGTCGACCTCACCTATAAAGAGTATGAGCTGCTGCGCCTGTTCCTCAGCCACCCCGGCACGGCCTACACCCGCGACCGGCTGATGGAACTGGTCTGGGGCATGGATTACTGCGGCGAGAGCCGTACCGTGGATATGCACATCCGTACCCTGCGCCAGAAGCTGGGCAAGGCCGGCGCACACATCACCACGGTCCGCGGCGTGGGCTACCGTTGGGAGGAGACCATATGACAAAAAAGATATTTCGCTCCACCGTGGCGGTGGGGCTTGCGGTGCTGCTGGCCAGTCTGGTCATTATCATGGGCGCACTGTACACCTATTTCGGCCATGTCCAGGAGCAGCAGCTCCGGGATGAGCTGTCCATCGCCGCTGCGGCCATGGAGTCCGGCGACGGCGAGGCCTATCTGTCCAAGCTGCACTCCGACAATTACCGCATCACCTGGCTTCGCGCCGACGGCACGGTGCTCTATGATACGAAGGCTGACGCTGCGGCTATGGAGAACCACGCCCAGCGCGAGGAGGTCCGTCAGGCCCTGGCCAACGGCGCCGGTGAGTCCAGCCGTTACAGCGCCACTCTGCTGGAAAAGACACTCTACTACGCCCGCCGGCTGCCGGACGGCACGGTCCTGCGCCTGTCCGCCAGCCGCGTCACCATGGGCGTGCTGCTTCTGAGTATGCTCTCCGCCATCCTGGCGGTCATCGCCGTGGCCCTGATCCTCTCCGGCATTCTGGCCGGCCGCGTGTCCCGCCGCATCACCCGCCCTCTGAACACCCTGGACCTGGAGCACCCCCTGGAAAACGACGCTTATGAGGAGCTTTCGCCCCTGCTGCGCCGTCTGGAGCACCAGCGGCGTCAGATCGACGATCAGCTGCGTTCTCTGCGCCGCCGGTCCGAGGAGTTTGAACAGATCACCGCCAGCATGACCGAGGGCCTGGTACTGGTGGATAATGGCGGCACCATCCTCAGCATGAACCCTGCCGCCTGCGCCGTGTTCCACACCGATGCGGCCTGCGTGGGCCAGCCTCTGCTGACCGTGGAGCGCGGCAGCGCCGTCAGCCACGCCCTCCACGATGCCATGGACACCGGCCACGGCGAGACCCGTATGGAGCGCGACGGCCGCGAGTACCAGTTCGACATGACCCGTATCCAGGCCGACGGCGAGGTGGTGGGCGCGGTGCTGCTGACCTTCGACGTTACCGAGCAGGCCTACGCCGAGCGCAACCGCCGCGAGTTCACCGCCAACGTCTCCCATGAGCTGAAGACCCCGCTTCAGGGCATCATCGGCAGCGCCGAGCTGCTGGAGAACGGCATGGTCCGGCCCGACGATGTGCCCCGCTTCGTGGGCCATATCCGCGGCGAGGCCCAGCGCCTGGTGACACTGATCAACGACATCCTCCGCCTGTCTGAGCTGGACGAGGGCGGCAGCCTGCCCACCGAGCCGGTGGAGCTGCTCTCCCTCTGCGCCGACACGGTCAAGTCGCTGGAGAGCGCCGCGCAGCAGCGCCAGATCACCATGACCGTCACCGGCGAGACCGTCACGGTCTCCGGCGTCCGCCGCCTGCTGACCGAGACGATCTTCAACCTCTGCGACAACGCCATCAAGTACAATAAGGACGGCGGCAGCGTCGCCGTCGCCGTGGGCCGTGACGGCCCCGACGCCGTGGTCACGGTAGCCGATACCGGCATCGGTATCCCGCCGGAGCACCAGGGCCGCGTCTTCGAGCGCTTCTACCGCGTGGACAAGAGCCACTCCAAGGCCTCCGGCGGTACCGGATTGGGCTTGTCCATCGTCAAGCACGCCGTGGCTTATCACCACGGCACCGTCACGCTGGACAGCCGTGAGGGGGAGGGCACCACCTTTACCCTCCGCCTGCCGTTGGAAGCGTAAACGCGAAAATGCCCGCCTCTGCGGGCGGGCATACAAAAAGACCACCCGATAGGGTGGCCTTTTTTGTCACAAATGCGCCTTTGCGTGGGCACAGATGGCGTCAAAGGTCTTCTGACTGATATCGTGTTCGATCTTGCAGGCGTCTGTCTCCGCCGTGGCGGCATCGATGCCCAACGCCATCAGGAATTTCGTCAGCGTGTGGTGCCGGTCCAGCATACGCTCGGCGATGGCCATACCGCTGGCCGTCAGGGTGATGAGTCCGTCCTTGTCCATCGTGATATAGCCGTTTTCCCGCAGCCGTTTGGTGGCGTAGGTCACGCTGGGTTTTGTCACGCCCAGATGCTCGGCTACGTCGATGGAACGGATGTAGCCGTGCTGCTGCTGCATCATCAGCATCGTCTCTAAATAGTCCTCGGAAGCGCGCAGTATCTGCATAAAAAGTGTCACCAACTTTCCCCAATACACTTTTAACAGCATACCACAATTTTCACAAACTTACAAGTGCGGTAAAAAAATTTCGTTCTCCCTATTGACAAAGAGGGTTTGAGGTATTAAACTGTGCCATAGGTTAAGGAGGGCTAACCGTCGTGGTCCGCTATGGACCGGGAAAGCCCTTTCAGAACCGCTTTTTTCAGACACAGGGTTAGCGCAAGCTAACCGTGAAACGGAGGGATATACATGATGCCTTTGATGCTGGCAGACGCCGGAACGGAGCAGCTCATCCATAAGGTGGGCGGCAGTCCGGAGGTAAAAAAGCACCTGGAGGACCTGGGCTTCACCCCTGGCAGCACCGTCACGCTGGTGTCCGCCATGGGCGGCAACGTCATCGTGAAGGTCAAGGAGTCCCGTGTGGCCATCAGCGAGGAAATGGCCCGCAAGATCATGGTCTGATAGCCGCGCCAAGCGGTTATTGCATTTGAGAAACAGAAATATCACATAGAAGGAGAGCAGAAGCATGAAAACATTGCGTGAAGTCAAGATCGGCGAGACCGTCAAGGTCGTCAAGCTCCACGGCGAGGGCCCTGTCAAGCGCCGTATCATGGACATGGGCATCACCAAGGGCGTGGAGGTCTATGTCCGCAAGGTTGCCCCTCTGGGCGATCCCATGGAGGTCACTGTCCGCGGCTACGAGCTGAGCCTGCGTAAGGCCGACACCGAAATGATCGAGGTCGAGTAATGACCTGCGGCGCCGTGTTCCGGTGCCGGAAATACGTCCGTTATTTACATTCATCTGTATATAGGTTCAACGAGATTAACCGGAAGGAGAGACACTATGGAAAAACAGATAAAGATCGCGTTGGCAGGTAACCCCAACTCTGGTAAGACCACCTTGTTCAACGCGCTGACCGGCTCCAACCAGTTCGTGGGCAACTGGCCCGGCGTTACGGTGGAGAAGAAAGAGGGCAAGCTGAAGAAGCACGATGACGTGGCCATCATGGACCTGCCCGGCATCTACTCCCTGTCCCCCTACACCCTGGAGGAAGTGGTCGCCCGTAACTACCTGATCACCGAGCGCCCCGACGCCATCCTGAACATCATCGACGGTACGAACCTGGAGCGTAACCTGTACCTGACCACCCAGTTGACCGAGCTGGGCATCCCCGTGGTTATCGCCATCAACATGATGGACGTGGTCCGCAAGAACGGCGACAAGATCAACGTGGACGAGCTGAGCCGCGAGCTGGGCTGCAAGATCGTGGAGATCTCCGCCCTGAAGGGCGAGGGCATCATGGAGGCCGCCGAGGCCGCTGTGCAGGCCGCCAAGTCCACCAAGACCGTTCCCATGCACACCTTCTCCGGCCCCGTGGAGCACGCCATCGCCCACATCGAGGAGGCCGCCGTACATAACCTGCCCGAGGAGCAGCAGCGCTGGTACGCCATCAAGATCTTCGAACGCGATGACAAGGTGCTGGATCAGCTGAAGATCGACCCGACCGTCATGGCCCACATCGAGGAGGACATCAAGGCCGCCGAGAAGGAACTGGACGACGACGCCGAGAGCATCATCACCAACGAGCGCTATGTGTACATCGCCGAGATCATCAAGGCCTGCTACAAGAAGAAAAACGCCGGTCAGCTCTCCGCCAGCGACAAGATCGACCGGGTCGTCACCAACCGGTGGCTGGGTCTGCCGATCTTCGCCGCGGTGATGTTCCTTGTGTACTACATCTCCATGGTGACCGTGGGCTCCGCGGCCACGGACTGGGCCAACGACGGCCTGTTCGGCGACGGCTGGCATCTGCTGGGCATCGGCTCCGGCGAGTACACCGAGGTGGCCGACGCCTACGGTGAGGCTTCTCTGGTCGTGGACGGCTACGAGGCCTACATCGAGGAGAACGGCGCCTTGGCCGCCGACGGCACCTTCACCTATGACGTGGAGGACGAGGAGACGCTGGCCGTTACCACCGAGACGGCGACCCTGGCCGACTATGAGAAAGCCAAGGCCACGCTGGACGAGATCGGCGACGAGCCTGACCCCGCCGACTACGGCGTGTGGGTGCCCGGTATCCCCGTGCTGGTGGGCAACGCCCTGGAGTCCGCCGGTGCTGCCGACTGGCTGTCCGGCCTGATCCTTGACGGTATCGTGGCCGGTGTGGGCGCGGTGCTGGGCTTCGTGCCCCAGATGCTGGTGCTGTTCCTGCTGCTGGCGTTCCTGGAGGCCTGCGGCTACATGGCCCGTATCGCCTTCGTGCTGGACCGTATCTTCCGTAAGTTCGGCCTGTCCGGCAAGTCCTTCATCCCCATGCTGATCGGTACCGGCTGCGGCATCCCCGGTGTTATGGCCTCCCGTACCATCGAGAACGAGCGTGACCGCCGCATGACCATCATGACCACCACGTTCATCCCCTGCGGCGCCAAGGTGCCCTTCATCGCCATGATCGCCGGCGCCATCTTCGGCGGCAGCGCATGGGTGTCCACCTCCGCTTACTTCATCGGCATGGCCGCCATCGTGATCTCCGGCATCATGCTGAAGAAGACCAAGATGTTCGCCGGTGACCCCGCTCCCTTCGTTATGGAGCTGCCCGCTTACCACTGGCCCACCCTGGGCAACGTCCTCCGCTCCATGTGGGAGCGCGGCTGGTCCTTCATCAAGAAGGCCGGTACCATCATCCTGCTGTCCACCATCTTCGTGTGGTTCACCAGCTACTTTGGCTGGGTGGATGGTCAGTTCCAGATGCTGTCTGACGATCAGATCGACTGCTCCATCCTGGCTGCCATCGGCGGCGCCATCGACTGGATCTTCGCACCCCTTGGCTGGGGCAACTGGCAGGCGGTCGTCGCCTCCATCACCGGCCTGGTGGCCAAGGAGAACATCGTGGGTACCCTGGGCGTCCTGTACGGCGGCGGCGACGGCAGCGTCTACGACGCTATGGCCGCGGCTTTCACCGGTATCACCGCTTACAGCTTCCTGGTGTTCAACCTGCTGTGCGCTCCCTGCTTCGCTGCCATCGGCGCTATCAAGCGTGAGATGAACAGCCGCAAGTGGACCTGGTTCGCCATCGGCTATCAGTGCGTGTTCGCCTATGTGATCGCGCTGATGATCAACCAGTTCGGCGGCCTGTTCACCGGCAATGCCAACATCCTGGGCGTCATCGTGTCTGTGCTCCTGCTGGCCGGCATCATCTATATGCTGTGCAAGCCCTATAAGGAAGCCACCAAGCTCTCCGTGAAGTAAACTGTCTCCGTAATTACCCTCTTACCCCATAGAAAGGAGTGAACTTCCATGCTGCAATGGCTGTCAGCAAACCTGGGCACGATCCTCATCAGTGCCGCCTTACTTGTCGTTGTGATCCTCATCATCCGCTACCTGCTGCGCCAGAAGAAGGCGGGAAAGTCCTCCTGCGGTGCCGGCTGCGCCCACTGCGCCATGCACGGCCAGTGCCACAGCCAGAGCTGCAAGCACTGAATAGAGCAGGGGGGAGGCATCGCCAGTGCCTCCCCCTGCGTCTAAAAGGAGATGTCACCATGACAGAAACCATCCTGAAGGTGGACGGCATGGCCTGCGCCATGTGCGAAAACCACATCAACGACACCGTCCGAAACAAGTTCTCCGTCCAGAAGGTCACGTCCTCCCACACCAAGGGTGAGACGGTGATCCTCTCGGAGCAGCCCCTGGACCAGCAGGCGCTGCGTGACGCCATCGCCGCCACCGGCTACACGGTCACAGCGGTGGACGCCCATCCCTACGAGAAAAAGGGCCTTTTCTCCTTCCATAGAAAGTGACCCGTCAAAGAAGCGCCCTCCCCCGGCGCTTTTTTGAAAACCGATAGTTAAATAGCTCTAACCAAAGTTAGAAGAAGCTAACCGCGTATCATCCGGAAGAAACGAGCAAAAATACCGTCGAGCAATGTTCGGCGGCACGGAACAGAAAGGAAGTGCGATATGAGCGTCGTGATCTTAGGCGGCAACGAGTGCATGGAGCGCCGTTACAAGGACCTGTGTCAGTCCTACAAATGCTCCGCCAAGGTGTTCACCAAGCCCTCCGGCGGCCTGAAAAACAAGCTGGGCAGCCCGGACCTGATGATCTTCTTCACCTCCACCATGTCCCATAAGCTGGTGCAGAGCGCCCTCAGCGAGCTGAAGGGCACGCCGACCCGTATCGAGCGCTGCCATACCAGCTCTCTGTCCGCCCTGCGGAGCATTCTGGAAAAACACGCCGGTTAAGGAGGAACCCCTATGTCCGAAGAAATGGTCGTGCGCCAGTGCGCCCCCACCCTGGCCGGTATCAAGGCCGGAAGTCTCTTTCCCTGTCCCTGCACGGACCGGGATGCACTGCTGGACGAGGTGCGGCAGCTGAACCGCCGCCTCTCGCCCAAGGGCCTGTGCCTGCTGCCCCTCCGCTTTACCGAGGGCAGCGCCCTGCTGTACCTCTACCGCCCCGCCACTCTCCGCCGCGATCTCAGCGACGATCTGGCCCGCCGCCTGCTGGCGGAGGCCGGCTATGACGGCGGCAGCTGCGGCCGCTGTGTGGCCACGCTGATCCGCCGCTTCCGTCAGGGTGCGGACTTCCCCCACGAGATCGGCCTCTTCCTCAGCTACCCTCCTGAGGACGTCAAGGGCTTCGTGGACAACCGTGCCCGCAGCTACAAGTGCGCGGGGCTGTGGAAGGTGTACAGCGACGAGGCCCGGGCCCGGCGGCTCTTCACCCGGTTCAAGCGCTGCACGGACACATACTGCAAGCTCTGGCAGGCCGGCGCGACGATCGATCAGCTGGCTGTGGCGGGGTAACGATCGAAAGGAGAAACGACAATGAAAAAGACTGCTGTGATCTATTGGAGCGGCACCGGTAACACCGAGGCCATGGCCAATGCCGTGCTGGAGGGCATGACCGCCGCCGGCGCGGATGCCAAGCTGCTGACGGTGGACCAGGTGAACACCGCCGAGCTGAACGGCTATGCCGCCATTGCCTTCGGCTGCCCGGCCATGGGCAGCGAGGTGCTGGAGGAGATGGAGTTCCAGCCCATGTTCGACGCCTGCAAGAACTGCCTGGGCGGTAAGGCCGTGGCCCTGTTTGGCTCCTACGGCTGGGGCGACGGCGAGTGGATGCGCTCCTGGGAAAAGGACTGCGCCGATGCCGGCGTGAACCTGGTCTGCGACAGCGTGATCTGCTGCGAGGCCCCGGATGACACCGCCCTGGATGCCCTGCGCGCCATGGGCAAGACCCTGGCAGCTTGAACGCTTTGCACCTCCTGCGCCGCCGTCTGCGGCGCAGGGGACAGACTCTGCTGCCGCTGCTGGCCGTTTTCTCCGCCGCAGCGGTGGTATACAGATGAAAAGCACCCCTTAGGCCAGGCGGCCTGAGGGGCGCTTTTTTTACAGCCATTTCTTGTGCCTGAAGAACCACAGCAGTCCTGCCACCAGCAGTATGCTGGCGGCGATGATCACGGGATAGCCCCACTCCGACTGCAGCTCCGGCATATTTACGAAGTTCATGCCGAACCAGCCGGTGATCAGCGTCAGCGGCAGGAACAGCACCGTCACAATGGTGAATACCCGCATCAGGTCGTTCTGCTGGATGGCCAGCTGGCTCTGATAGGCCTCCCGCAGCTGGGCCACCAGCTCCTGCAGCGCGCATACCTTTTGCAGATACCGGCCCGTCCGCCGCCCCAGCACCTCCAGCCGCGCCAGAATGTTGGCTTCGATCAGCCCGTTATCGTTGTCGCACATCTCATCGAAGATGGCGTCCAGCTGCTCATAGTACCGCTTCAGGTGCAGCAGCTCCCGCCGCCACGCGGCGATGCGCCGGGGCGCGTCGTCCTTGGCCTTGCCCTCCAGTATGGCGCTCTCGCCGCCGTTGATCTGGGCCTCCAGCTTTTCCAGATACACCATGTCGCCCTTGAACAGCCCCGCAAAGAACCGGTACAGCAGCTGCTGGTCATTCAGCGGTCCGCCTGCGGTCAGCGTGTCCACCGCACTCTGCACATACTGCTGTGCCGCCTCGTTCCGGCAGAAGAAAAACAGGTCCTCCCGGTCGATGTATACCAGCACCTTGCCGCTTTTCCCCGCCTTCCGCACATCGTACCAGTCAAAGGCCAGCAGGTCGAAGTCGGCAAAGGCCTCAAAGCTCTCCGTCTGCAATTCACCCACATATTGAAATACGGCGGCGTCCATCTGCTCCGCCACCTGATCCATATCCTTCCACAGCAGCACGCTCCGCATATTGCCACCGTCCTTTCTCCTGCAGTATACCCCACCGCGCCCCCTTCGTCAAGTTGACTTTCCCGCGGCGGACTGGTACAATAGAGCCAGCGCAGCACCATTCTGAAACAAAGGAAGTGGTTTTATGCAGTTGACACCCCAGCAGCAGGCCCTGCTGGACGGCGCCCAGGGCGAGACCATGGCCAAGGTGGTCAAGACGCTGGTCATGTACGGCGATACCTTCGGCGCCCAGCGTATGGTCCCCGTTACCAGTGAGTACGGCCACACCGTCATCTCCTTCGGCCTGGCGGTGATGAAGCCGGTCTACGACCTGTACGACCGTCTTATCGAGTCCGGCCTTACCAGCGGTCAGAAATTCACTGCTGACCCCCTGCCCCTGGATAAGCACGTCCCCACCAGTCTGTTGGAGGACATCGTCTTCCGCAAGATCATGTACACCCAGCAGGACCGGTATGAGCAGCAGCTGAAAAAGCTGGGCATCACCGCCGATAACGCCTATACCTGTACCTGCTATCTGGATCAGGTGGGCAACACCCCAAAACAGGGTGATATCCTCAGCTGGGCGGAGTCCTCCGCCGTGGTCTACGCCAACTCCGTCCTGGGCGCCCGCTGCAACCGCAACAGCGGTATGCTGGAGCTCATGGGCAGCATCGCCGGCTTCGTGCCGGAGTTCGGCCTGCTCACCGACGAGGGCCGCAAGGCCCATTGGCTGGTGGAGGTCAAATGCACCCGCCGGCCCGAGGCTCAGCTTCTCGGCTCCGCCATCGGCATGAAGGTCATGGAGGACGTGCCCTACGTCCGGGGACTGGACAAGTGGCTGGGCACGGAGCTGAACGACGAGAACCGCGCCTACCTCAAGGACTTCGGCGCGGCCACCGCCTCCAACGGCGCCGTGGGCCTGTACCATGTGGAGCACCTGACCCCCGAGGCCAAAGAGCAGGGCGAGGCTCTGCTGCGGGAGGGCTATCGGACCTACATCATCGATGACGCCGAGCTGGAGCGCGTGAAGCGCAGCTATCCCGTCATCTGGAAGGACCCTGCCGCCGCGCCGCAGCTGTGCTTCGTGGGCTGCCCTCACCTGACGCTGGAGCAGCTGAAGGACTGGACGGCGAAGCTCACCGACGCCCTGCGGGCGCAGAACCGCCTGCAGGTGGCCGTTCCCACCGTGTTCACCGCTGCCCCGGCGGTGCTGGACGCCTTCAAGGACACCGTGGAGGGCTACAAGCTGCAAAGCATGGGCGTGATCCTCAGCTACATCTGCCCGCTGATGTACATGAACAACCCCCTGTGCAAGAAGAAGGCGGTCATCACCAACTCCAATAAGCTCCGCACCTACACCAGCGCCCGGTATTATACCGACGCGGAGATACTGGACATCCTCACCGGAAAGGAGGGACGCTGATATGCAGCAGTTCAAGGGCCGCGTGGTGGTCCCCGGCACCTGCACCGCCGAAGCGCTGGTCAGCCATGGCGGCTTCAACACCCTGGCCAGCTACCAGATGGCCATGATGTTCGGCGACAAGCAGGTCAAGTGCGGCGACCAGAATAACCCCGACATCTACAAAAAGCCCATGATCGGCAAGGCCCTCTGCCTGCCCCAGACCATCGGCTCCACCACCGGCGGCATGGTGCTCTTCACGGTGTGCTCCCACGGCAAGCAGCCCGCCTGTATGCTCTTCTCCCTGCCCATCGACTCCCTGGCCGCCTCCGGCGCCATTCTGGGCGATGTCTGGACCGACAGCAAAATGCCCGTGGTGGACTCCCTGGGCGACGAGTTCCTGCAATATGTGCAGACCGGCATGACCGTCACCGTGGGTGACGACGGCCTGGTCACCGTGGAGGACTGACATGAACGATATCTACACCAAAAAGCCCGAGGAGTGCGCCTACTCCTTCACCCAGCACACCGCCTGCGAGTTCTTCCCCTGCCACAAGACCGCCCACCCCGAGGACTTCAACTGCCTGTTCTGCTACTGCCCGCTGTATACCCTGGGCAGCAAGTGCGGCGGCAACTTCAGGTACCTGGAAAACGGCGTCAAGGACTGCTCCGACTGCCTGCTGCCCCATGGCCGCGGCAGCTACAGCTACGTCATCTCCAAGTTCCCCGAGCTGATGGAGCTGGCCAAGAAAAACCGATAAGAAAAGAGACGGCTCACGCCGTCTCTTTTTTCATCATTATTCCAGCAGCAGTTCGTGGTCGCCCTTGTTGCAGATATAGTAGACATGATAGCCAATGGGCGCGCCCTTCTGCCCGCTGGAAGCAGGTTTTGAAGGGGGTTCGCGAATCAAAATGGCGCTAACCCAGCCAGCCTGTAATTTGATGACGGTGTTGTCGGGGAATGTTATTTCATCATGGAAATCATTGGGTTCGTGCCCTACATCCACATAGTCACCAGTCAACATGCCGGAGAGTTGCAATTCCGCGTAATACGCCCGCACGTTGGCCATGTCGGCGGCCACCTTGGCCTTGTGCAGGCTGCCGTTGAACACAGGGATGGCAACAGCCGCCAGCACAGCGATGATCGCCACCACGATCAGCATTTCCATCAATGTAAAGCCGCGGTTCCGTTTCATGGTATTTCTATCCTCCGTATCGCGTCGTGTGTTTCGTGTTCCCGTATTATACCCTACCGACGCCCGGATTGCAACCCTATTTTCCCGTCACTACCTCCGCAAATCCCTCTCCGAACACCCGCACGGCCTTCAGCGCCTCGTCCAGCGAGTTCCCCGCTGCGCCGATCTCCACCAGCAGGCTCCCGGGCGTGAAGTACTCATTGTAGTCCGAATTCCGCAGCGTCAGCGGCCGCATCAGCGTGGGATAGCGCTCCGTCAGGTGCTGCTGCACCGCCACGGCGAATTTCAGGTTCTCCTGCCAGCCCTCCCAGCTGCTGCCCATTACCAGGCTCACCTGCGCGCAGTCCGGGTCCTCCCGCGTTACCACCTTGTACTGGTGCCCGGCCTTGTCCTCCAGCGCGTCCCGGTGCACATCCAGAATGAACCCGATGCTGGGGTATTTCTCCATATACGCCTCGATGGCGTCCTCCGCCCGGTAGTACGCCCCGTTGTATTCGGGGTCGTCATACAGCGCCCGGTCGTGCAGCACCGATATCCCGTAGCCCGACAGCACTCTCGCCAGCTCATCGCCCACCCGTATCACGCTCACGCTGGCATCCGCCGTCCGAAAGCTCCCCGTGTCCTCGTATTCCTCCCCCGGCGGCATGGTGTACGCCTCGCTGCCGTGGGTGTGGACGATCAGCACCTGCGGCGCGTCCTCGCCCAGCGCCGCCGCGAACGTCCCGTCAAACACGATGCCCTCCACCGTCTGCCGCGAGCTGTTCTTGATGAACACGTCCCCCACCCGGGTGTACCCATTCTCGTCCGCCGCCACCACCGACAGCGGCCTCGATTCCCCCTGCCCGCCGGTATTCTCCGTCTGTTCCGTTGTTGGGCCCTCCGGTGTTTCCACCGGGGCGGGGGAGGGCGTCTCCTCCGCGTTCCGGGGCGTCTCTGCCTGCGTCACCTGCGTCTCCGCCGCCAGCAGCATCGGCGACTGCCGCAGCACCGTCAGCACCGGCAGCGGCAGCGAGTCCGCCGCCCACAGGTCCCCCAGCTCCCACTGCACCAGCCGCTGCGCCAGCGAGCTGTCCCGCACCGCCTGTGCCGCCGCCCGCAGGTCCTGGCTCCCCGCGCACACCGCCGCCAGCCACAGCACGAACGCCCCGCATACCGCCGCCGCGCCCCGCCGCCATTTCACAAGCCCCACCGCCTTTCAGACAAGCCTATGTCCGGACAAGCAAAAAAATACCCGCCATAATTTTCCCTAATACCTCCCACCCGCATTTATTATGCCAACATCTGGATATTCCCGTTGCCTTTCGCGACACTTTCTGGTAAGATGGTCGTACAACAGAGCCTGCGCGCCAAAAAACTTTCCCAACAAGAAATTTTGCGGCACACAGGCCCGGGAGAGAAATATGTGAGCCATAGAAGGAGGAACCGCCATGAAGAGACGACTGCTCCCCATTCTGATGACCCTGGTATTGGTATGCGCGCTGCCCATATGGGCAGCTTTTGTTACATCGGGGGATGTAACAAATCCCCTGGTGTGCACCGCCGGCGCGACGTCGCCGCCTGACAACGCCGCAACCAGGCTGAAATCTGCCATATCCAACGGCGGAACTGTCCAGCTGACAGAGGATATCGAGATCAGCGAGACATTGTTAGTAACGAGAGATGTGACCCTCGACCTGAACGGCCATGTGCTCAAGATGACCGACAGCGGCAGCGGCAGTGTGCTCTATGTGAAAAAGGACGGTCCGGACACTGTGACCCTGACCATCACGGACAGCCGTCCCCAAAATCCGCATGGATCCTATGCGGATTTGCCCGCCGGCGGTGTCATCACCGGCGGAACGGGAACGGACGTGCCGGGAATTCACTATGTTGGGGGAGCCGTGTATCTGAAGGAAGGTACAACACTGAAGCTGGAGGGCGGCACGCTTACCGGAAACAGCTGCAGCAGCATCTGTATCGATGGTGCGACCTTCGTAATGTCCGGCGGCACGATCACCGGAGAAACTGTCGGCGTACATAATAATGTGGGGATCTTCACAATGACCGGCGGCCGCATCACCGGGTGCAGTTACAGGGGCGTATATGTGTACAATGGGAATATGACCATGTCCGGTACGGCGTATATCGGAGGAAATGACACAAATCAATACCCAAAGACAGCGGATATTTACGTACACGAGCCGGTTCGGAAAGTGACAGGCCTGTCCGTTACCGGCGGTATCATCGAAGGGAAGGTGTATATTTTCTTCGAGACTTCGAACATGAAACCGGATGGTGAAAGCAGGGACGATGACTATAACGTGAAAGCCTTGAGAAGCGTGGCTGAATCCGTTGTGAAAGGGAACGGCGTACTTGACGGACATATCCGGGTGAAGATGGACGATACTCCTGGCACCGCTGTGGACTACAACACCGTCAATTTCATTGACGAGGTCGCCAAGACAAGGACCCTAAAGCTTGTTTTGCAGCCTAATGCAGTTGAGGAGCCGGAAACTCCCGCCACAGTAAATGGCCGGGAATTTATGTACTGGACGAAAGAGGGCGTTTCCGAAGCGTGGGATTTTAACACCGTAATAGAAGTGCCGCTGACGCTGTATGCCGTGCGGACCCCGGCCTCCTCCGGCGGCTATTACTACTACCCCACAACCGACACCAAGGCCGACAACACCAAGGGCTCCCCCAAGACCGCCGACCCCGGCGTAGCCCTCTACGCCGCCCTGTCACTCCTGTCTCTGACCGGCCTGACCTGCACCGCCAAAAAGAGATTCTGAGCACATAAAAAATGAGCACCCGAGGGGTGCTCATTTTTTTATGCCTGAAACCAGCTCCACGGCGTCTCCTGCGGCGGCGCCAGCTCAAACGCCATGGCCTCTCCCGTCTCCGGGTGGCGGAACGCCAATCCCGCCGACCACAGCGCAATGGGTGTGTCCGCCTCCGCCGCGTCTCCGTACCGCCGGTCGCCCACCAGCGGCATCCCCCGTGACGCGAACTGTACCCGGATCTGGTGCGTTCGCCCCGTCAGCAGTCGGACCCGCACCAGCGCGCATCCCGCCCGCCGGTCCAGCACCCGGTACCGCAGCCGCGCCTCCCGCACGTCCTTTCCCGGCCCCTCGGCCACATAGGTCATCCGCCGCGTCTTGTCCCGGCCCAGCAGGTCCGTCAGCTCTCCCTCGTCCGCCTTCGGCATTCCCTGCACCACCGCCAGATACGTTTTCTCGAATTCCCCCTCCCGTATCTGCCGTGACAGCTCCCCGGCGGCGTAGGCGCTCCGTGCGAACACCATCAGCCCTGCTACCGGCGCGTCCAGCCGGTGCACCGTCCGTATGCACGCGGTGTGCAGCGTCTGCCGCAGCAGCTCCGGCATCCCGCCCGGCTGATCCACCGACACCACCCCCGCCGGCTTTACCGCCACCACGATCCGCTTATCCTCATACACGATATCCATGATGCGCCCCTTCCGTACCTGTTTTTGCTGTGCCTGACACATAGATTACATGTCCCTATAACATCCTCTGCACTAAGGTATCATAAGCGTACAAGAAAAGTAAAGTAAAAGTAACACAAAAAGCAAGAAAAAAATACTTGACAGGACGGGTCTAATGCGTTAGATTAAAAACAGGTCTACTACATTCGACCAAGGAGGAAAACCCTGTGGAAACACCGAAAATTTTTGACAGTGAGCTGCGCTTCTGCGAGATACTGTGGTCCCATGAGCCTATAAAGAGCAGTGAGCTGGTCCGTCTCTGCGCCGAGGAGCTGGGCTGGAAAAAATCCACCACCTACACCGTGATCAAGCGTCTCGCCGAGCGCGGCGTGGTGCACACGGAGAACGCCGTGGTCACGGCGCTGGTACGGCGGGAGGACGTGCAGCGCGCGGAGAGCCGCGCCTTTATAGCCCACAACTTCCACGGCAGTTTGCCAGCATTTCTGACGGCTTTCATGGGAAATTCAAAACTTTCCAAAGAGGATGCCGATGTGCTCCACGCCATGATCGACCGCTTCGAGCAGAAGAATTCCGGACGTAACTGAACCGCGCTGCGGCATACAGTGTTATGCCCTGTGCCATAAAGGAGAAGAAAATGAATAGCCTGTTTACCTCCGTATTGGAAATTTCCTGGCAGGCGGGCCTCATCGCGCTGGCGGTGATGGCGGTGCGGCCGCTGCTGCGCCGTGCGCCCCGCCGCGCCGTGTGTATGCTGTGGCTGCTGGTGGCCCTGCGGCTGCTGCTTCCCGCCCGATTGACAGTAGAGAGCCCCGTCAGTCTCCAGCAGCCCGAAAGCCCGCCCCTCCAGGCCTATCAGGAGCTTCGCCAGCAGGAAAAGGTCTATGTTTCCGCCCCGCCGGAGCAGCGCCTGGAAATGGCAGGACCCGCTGCGGCACAAGGCTTTGCGCTGCTGGATCAGCTGCCCGCCATCTGGCTGACGGGCGTGGGCTGCATGGCGCTGTACATGGCCCTCAGCCTGCTGCGTATGCGCTGGCGGCTCCGCGCCGCCCCCCGCATACAGGACAATGTCTATCGCTGCACCGACTGGTCCACGCCCTTCGTGCTGGGCGTGCTCGCACCCCGCATTTATGTGCCGGAAACCGTGTCAGAGCAGGACTTTCCCCAGGTGCTCGCCCACGAAAGGTGCCATATCCGCCGCTGGGACCATGTGTGGAAACCGTTGGCGTTTCTGCTGCTGGCGGTCAACTGGTTCAACCCGGTCCTCTGGGCGGCGTATGTCCTGCTGGGCCGCGACATGGAGCGCGCCTGTGATGAAATGGTGTTGAAAAACGCCACGCCCGCCCAGCGGGCCGCCTATTCCCGGGCGCTGGTGGCCTGCGCCGCCCAGCCGAAAATGGCGGCGGTGTGCCCGCTGGCTTTTGGCGAAGTGGCTGTGAAAGAAAGGGTGAAGAACGTGCTCAACTATAAGAAGCCCGCCCTCTGGGCTGTCATCCTACTGGTCGTCGCGGCGGCCATCATCGGCGTGTGCCTGCTGACGAAGCCCGCCGAAAACGACGCCGGAGTGCCGGACGCGGAGACGCTGTACGCCCTGCGGACGGAGTATATCGGTGACAATGCTGCCGTCAGCGGCATACTGGACGCGCTGGGCTTCCGGGCGGCCGGCGCTGCCGGCGATGGTCAGGCGTATACCTACTCCTTTGAGGTCGAAACAGCCAGCGAGCCCTACGGCGTGGTGGTGCGCTACACCTTTGCAGGCGCGCTGCCGCAGCGCAGCGCGGAGTGGAACCGGCAGATGGCGCAGCGGGGCTACATCGCGCTGGCACTCATCGACAACGCGGAATGGCTGCGGTGGGAGGACATCGGTGCGGAAGGGGAGACTCCTGTGTCCGGCACGGTGTACGCCGGGGACTATGTGGCAGCGGACTACAACGCCGTGCGGGGGAGTGCCGCGGGCCTGCAGGCACTGATGGATACCCTGCAGGCGTGTCTGGAGGATGGTTCTATCGTCTACTATGAGGGGGACGCGCAGCCGAGCTTCGAGGAAACCATGCCGTGGAGTTCTACCGGTGAGAACGACCCGTGCAGCGTCCGGGCGGAGGACTACGGCATCGTGTACGACGCGGCGCAGCTGCCGGACTGGGAGACCGTTCCCCTGAGCTATCTGTGCGCGTACTACCTCAACGGTGACGGCGCGTATGCCGAGGGTGCCATGGACGTGCTGGCGCACCGCTACCAGCAAGCCCCCAACACGGTGAAGGCGTATCTCCGCCGGCTGGCGGGACAGCAGGTCCCCGACGGCCGGGGCGACGCATCGGAGGTGCTGCTGGCGGATATTTCCCGGTATGCCATGTCCCAGTTGACCGGCGGGCTGCCGGTGGCCGCCAGTTATGAGAGGGACCAGCTGAGCATCTCCGTGTCGGAGGTCTATTCCGTGACGTACCGCACGGTGACATACGACGAGAATTACAGCGAGGACATCCCGGTGTATGAGGTGGGCAGCGGCGCGCAGCTGTCCGTGATAAAGGGTGAGGGCTTCACCCTGTACGGGCGCTACACAAGTGAAAACAGGCTGCTGCATGACGGCGAGGTCATCGACCTTGCGCAGGCGTATACCGGTATCGGCATGGACGGCCTGTATAACGTACAGTTCCGGTATATCGACCGGACGGAGGCGGCGCGTCAGGACACGCTTACCTTCAACGACAACGGCGCGGGGTTGGTTTCTTATCCCGCTGCGTGGTACAGCGGAAGCGGCTACAGCATCTGCATCCTCGCCGATGGGTGGCACCGGCTTACTCCCATGGACGGCTGGAACGACGCGACGGTGGATGGCTCACCTGTCCTCAACGGCAAGCCTGTCGAGGTCTGGGAGAGCACCGAGGACATCTTCGCGCGGCTTTATGTGGCGCATCTGGGCGCTATGACGCTGAAGGAGGCGCAGGACTGGGCCATCGGCGCGGCGGGGAGCAGCTTTGCCCTCATCGAGAGCAAGCAGGGGGATATGTCCGGCACGGACAGCGCCGGGAACCAGGACTGGACGGCGGCTTTCCGCGGCTCGGACACAGAGCGGTTCGCGGTCATCAAGACCTATCCCGTGGCGCAGACGGAGCATCTGGGATATGCACTCAACGCCATGGCGGACACGTTTACGGTGCAGTGAACAAGAAAAAAGCCACCCTGAGGGGTGGCTTTTTCGATGGGCGCGGGTCAGACGCGGTAGTAGCGCTTGGCGCAGAAGTCGCGCTCTACGCGTACCTTGCCGGTGTCGGTGAGCCAGTCGGTGAAGTTGGTGAAGTTCCGCTCCACGATGCTGAATTTCAGCTCCTGCCGGGTGCGGATGTTCTCCCGCTGGCAGAAGGCGTATATCCAGTCGGAGAACGTCATGCCGTCGGTGAGGTCGTCCAGCAGCTCCCGCTCCTTGCGGTGGATGAAGGCGATGTTGCTGTCGATGAGGGCAGACAGCTCCGCGCGGTCGGTGATGATCTGCTTGTGGGCGATGATATAGGCGGGGTAGTCCGTGGCGCGGAGGGCGGCCTTGCTCTCCAGATCCCTGGCGACGAACATACTGGTGGGCAGCTTGGCGCCGTCGATCAGGGCATGATCGATGAGGCAGTCGCCCAGATAGGCCGCGCCGTCCGGCGTGACAAAGCCCAGCTGGCCTGCCGAATGGCCGGGGAGAGACAGTACGCCGAACCGGGCGCCGTCTACATCGATGTGGTCCTCCTGGGGGAAGATGACCCGATCTGCGGTGAAGCACTCCTCCAGAAACAGCTCACGGCTTTTGCCGTAGGTCAGGGCCACGTAGTTGGCGCGGTAGCTGTCCGGGTTCACAGAGATACCGGCTTCGATCAGGGAGATGGCGGCTTTTGCGCCGTATCGCTCCTGCAAATACCGGACGTTGCCGGTGTGGTCGAAGTGGGCGTGGGAGCAGAGAATGGCGCGCAGACGCCAGCCGCTGCCGTCGATGAGCGCGGTCAGGCCGGCTCTGTCCAGCTTGGCGTAGCCGGTGTCGATGAGCACCACATCCCGGTCATTGAGCTTATAAACGGGCAGCAGGGCGGTGGCGGCGACGGCCGCATATGTATTGCCCAGCACGTGCAGAAGTTCCATGAAAATCAGCCTCCGGAAAAATGTTTTTTCCATTATACACCGCCGGTGGAAAAAAACAAAGCCTTTCGTTTTGCATCATGCGCCGCAGGCGCAGGGCACGCAGGATCTGCAAAAAAGAATTCAGAAAAATTTTCGATTTTCCCCCTATGCAAAACGGGAGAAATAAGGTAAAATACCTGATAGAAAATTAGGGAGGAACGGCGATGGAGCAACCAGTATTCAAGCGGGTGCTGCTGAAGATCAGCGGCGAAGCGCTGGCCGGCGATAAGCACTTCGGTCTGGACTTTCAGGTCATGGGCCGGGTGGCGGACGTTATCAAGCAGTGTGTGGACATGGGTGTGCAGGTGGGTATCGTCATCGGCGGCGGCAATTTCTGGCGCGGCGTGAAGGACGGCGAGGGACACATCGAGCGTACCCGGGCCGATCACATGGGTATGCTGGCCACGGCCATGAACTGCATGGCCATGGCGGACGTGCTGGAGCAGAAGGGTGTGGACGTGCGTGTGCAGACGGCGCTGGAGATTCGGGCCGTGGCGGAGCCGTATATCCGCGCCAGAGCCATTCGGCACCTGGAAAAGGGGAGAGTGGTCATTTTTGGCTGCGGCATCGGCTGCCCGTTTTTCTCCACCGACACGGCGGCGGTGCTGCGGGCGGCGGAGATCGACGCGGACGTCATCCTGCTGGCCAAGAATATCGACGGCGTGTACGACAGCGACCCGGCCAAGAACGCCGACGCGGTGAAGTTTGACAGCATCACCTACGACGAGGTGCTCAAGCGGCACTTGGCTGTGATGGACTCTACCGCCACCAGCCTGTCCATGGATAACCATATCCCGGTACTGGTATTTGCCCTGAAAGACCCGGAGAATATCATCCGCGCCATGCGCGGCGAAAAAATCGGAACGATCGTGAAGGAGGACTGACCCCATGTTGAAGGACGAGTACAAGGTTTACGAGGAAAAAATGAAGAAGAGCATTGAATCCGTGATGAGCGACTTCGACACCGTGCGTGCCGGCCGCGCCAACGCTTCCGTGCTCAACCGCATCAGCGTGGACTACTACGGGACCCCCACGCCCATCCAGCAGATCGGCTCTATCGGCTCGCCCGACCCGCGGACGCTGGTCATTACCCCTTGGGATGCCAGCATTCTGAAGGGTATTGAAAAGGCCATTCAGGAGTCCGACTTGGGCATCAACCCCCAGAACGACGGTAAGTGCATTCGTCTGGCTTTCCCCCAGTTGACCGAGGAGCGCCGCAAGGAGCTGGTCAAGCAGATCCACAAGTACGCCGAGAACGGCAAGGTGGCTGTGCGGAATATCCGCCGGGATGCGATGGATAACTTCAAGAAGCAGCAGAAGGCGTCCGAGATCACCGAGGACGAGCTGAAGATCGCCGAGAAGGACCTGCAGAAGCTGACCGATGACAGCTGCAAGGAGATCGACAAGATCCTGGACAACAAGGAAAAGGAATTGATGTCTGTTTAATGGGACTGTTTACGAAGAAAACGCCCCATACGGCGGGGGAGGTGGACAGGAGCCGCCTTCCCCGCCATATCGCTGTTATTATGGACGGCAACGGCCGCTGGGCGAAAAAACGCGGCCTGCCCCGCACGGTGGGGCACAAGGCGGGGGCAGAGGTGTTCCGCGACATCGCCACCTACTGCAAGGAACTGGGCGTGGAATACCTGACGGTATACGCCTTTTCCACAGAGAACTGGAAGCGGCCCGCCGATGAGGTGAATACCATCATGGGCCTGTTGGAGCAGTATCTGCGGGAAGCTATCGACACCATGGAAAAGGAGCACATCCGCCTGCGGTTCTTCGGCGACCTCAGCGCACTGTCCCCGGAGCTGCAGGCGCTGGCGCATGAGACGGATGACATCTCCGGCCGCTATGCGGGGTTCCAGGCCAATGTGTGTCTGAATTACGGCGGCAGGGCGGAGATACTGCGGGCGGCGCGGCTGTGCGCGGAGCAGGGGGTGGACTGGACGGAGGAGAACCTCTCCGCCAATATGTACTCTGCCGGTATCCCCGACCCGGAGCTGATCATCCGCCCCAGCGGCGAGATACGGCTGAGCAATTTCATGCTGTGGCAGTGCGCCTACAGCGAATTCTATTTCTGCGACACGCTGTGGCCGGATTTTACCCGGCAGGATATGGACAGAGCGATCATCGACTATCAGCGGCGGGATCGCCGGTTCGGCGGCGTAAAGTGAGGTGACGACCATGAAACAGAGAATACTGGTGGCGATCATCGGCGTGCCGGCATTGATCGGCGTGCTGTGCTTCGCACCGGATTGGGCCACGGCGGTGCTGGTGGCGGCGCTGTGCGTCATCGGCTGCCATGAGTTCATGGCGGCCGCCGCGCCGGAGAAAGCGGCGCGCTGGTGGGGGCTGGCGGCCACGCTGGCGGTGTTCACCGTGTTCACGGTGTATTTCAGCGGCGGTGACTTCACGGGCACCGCCATACATACGATCATGGTATGGCTGCTGGCGGCGCTGATCGTGGTGATGTTCATCGCGGCGGTGCAGGCCTTCGGCAAAGACGACGAGCTGGATTTTCCGGATATCAGCGCTATGGCGGTGTCCGGATTGGTGATCCCGCTGGCGCTGGGCTGCCTGGTGCGGCTGCGGATGCTGGAATACGGCGCCGGACTGGTGCTGATCCCGCTGGTGTCGGCGTTTATGAGCGACTCTCTGGCGCTGTTCGGCGGTATGCTGTTCGGGAAAACAAAGCTGGCGCCCAGAGTCAGCCCGAAGAAGACACGGGAGGGTGCGGTCAGCGGTCTGGTGGGCGGCATGGTGGGAATGATCCTGTTCCGGATATTCTTCTTCCTATGTACGGAGGTGCAGCTGCACATCGGCTGGTGTGTGCTGTTGGGCTTCGTGGGCGCGGTGCTGGGGCAGCTGGGCGACCTGAGCTTCTCCTGTGTGAAGCGGCAGTGCGGCATCAAGGACTACGGACGGCTGCTGCCGGGCCACGGCGGCGTGCTGGACCGGTTCGACAGTGTGATCTTCGCTGCACCGGTGACGTGGATGCTTATCAACGCTGTGACGCTGTATTGAGGAAGGACCTATGACGAAAACCATCGCCCTGTTGGGGGCTACCGGCTCCATCGGGCGGCAGACGCTGGAGGTGGCCGGGGAGTTGGGCCTCCGCGTGGCGGCGCTGACCGCCAATACACAGGTAGACCTGTTGGAGCAGCAGGCGCGGCAGTATATGCCGCGCCTTGCGGTGCTGTATGACGAAAATGCGGCGCTGGCGCTGAAAAAACGGCTGCGGGGGACCGGCATTGAGGTCATGGCAGGGGAGGAGGGCCTGTTGGCTGCCGCCGCTATGAGCGAGGCGGACACGGTGGTGACTGCCGTGATGGGCAGCGTGGGGCTGCGTCCCACACTGGCGGCGATCCAAAAAGGCAAGCGCATCGCGCTGGCCAATAAGGAAACGCTGGTGTGCGCCGGTGAGCTGGTGATGGACGCGGCGGAGAAATACGGCGCGGAGATCGTGCCGGTGGACAGTGAGCACAGCGCGGTGTTTCAGTGCTTGCAGGGCTGCCGGGACCGGGGTGAGGTGCGGCGTATCCTGCTGACCTGCTCCGGCGGGCCGTTCTACGGAAGGACCTTCGACGAGCTGGAGCACATGACGGCGGCGGATGCCCTGCGCCATCCCAACTGGCACATGGGACCGAAGATCACGGTGGACTCCGCCACACTGATGAACAAGGGACTGGAGATCATCGAGGCCATGCGGCTCTATCGCCTGCCGGTGGAGCAGGTGCAGGCGGTGATACACCGCCAGAGCATCGTGCATTCGCTGGTGGAGTTCCGGGATGGGGCGCTGCTGGCGCAGCTGGGCACGCCGGATATGAAGCTGCCCATCCGCTATGCCATGACGTATCCCCACCGGGCCGAGAGCCCGGATAAGCCGCTTGATCTGCTGACCTGCGGCGCGCTGACCTTTGCCGAGCCGGACGAGAGGGCGTTCCCCTGTCTGCGTCTGGCACGGTATGCCGCAGCGGTGGGCGGCACCGCCTGCGCCATACTCAACGGCGCCAACGAGGCGGCCGTGGGACTGTTTCTGCGAGGCGAGATCGGCTTTAACGATATCTCCCGGCGGGTGGAGCGCGCGTTGGAGCGGGTGCCGGTGCAATATCAGCCAAGCCTTGCGGATATACTGGAAGCAGACAAGGCGGCGCGGCGCGCTGCCCTGTGACATCCGGAAAAGGAGCTTGCATACATGATCGTATATATCATAGCGGCCCTGCTGGTGTTCGGTATTTTGATCGCCGTCCATGAGCTGGGGCACTTCCTGGCGGCCAAGGCCTGCGGCGTGCGGGTCAACGAGTTCGCCATCGGCATGGGACCGGTGCTATGGAAAAAGCAGCGGGGGGATACCCAGTATTCTCTGCGGGCTTTTCCGGTGGGCGGTTTCTGTGCCATGGAGGGGGAAGAGGAGGACTCTGACGATCCGGCGGCGCTGAACCGCCAGGGCTTTTGGAAAAAGCTGATCATTTTTGCCGCCGGCGCGGCCATGAATTTTCTGGCGGGGCTTATTATCATCTTCTGCCTGTATGCGCCGGCGCAGGGGTTCTATCAGTCGGTGATCTCCGGCTTTGCCGAGGGTTGTCCGTTGGAGAGCGCCGACGGCTTGCAGACCGGGGACCGGCTGGTGTCCATCGATGGGGAGCGCGTGTACATTTACAGCGACGTGAGCCTGCTGCTTGGCCTGAATAAGACCGGCACATTCGACCTGGTGGTGGACCGCGGCGGGGAGAAGGTGCGCCTGGACGACTTTGCCATGACGAGACAGACGTATACCGATCAAAGCGGAAATGCGTACAGCGGCTACGGAATATACTTCGGTGCGGCGGCGGCCACCTTCGGCGACAAACTGGCCTACACCTGGAACAATGCTGTGGATTTCGTGCGTCTGGTGCGGCTGAGCCTGCAAATGCTCTTTACCGGGCAGGCGGGCCTGCGGGATCTGAGTGGCCCGGTGGGGATCGTGTCCACCATGGTACAGGTAGGTGAGCAGGCGGAGACGACCCAGGCGGCGGTGGAGAACATCGCCTACATCGCGGCGCTGATCGCAGTGAATCTGGCGGTGATGAACCTGCTGCCGCTGCCGGCGCTGGACGGCGGGCGGATATTCTTCCTGATCATCAACGCGGCAGCCATGCTGCTGTTCCGGAAGCAGGTACCGGCAAAATATGAGAACTATATCCACTTCGCGGGACTTATTCTGCTGCTGGCGCTGATGGTGGTGCTGGTGTTCAGCGACGTGGGAAAGCTGATCCACTGAGGAGGCGGGGACGGTGACAAGACGCATACAGGTGGGCGCGGTACCGGTGGGCGGCGGCGCGGCCGTAAGCATACAGTCCATGTGCAATACGCCCACGGAGGACGTGAACGCCACAGTGCGGCAGATACAGCGCCTGGAGCAGGCGGGCTGCGAGATCGTGCGTGTGGCGGTGCCCACGGAGGAGGCCGCACGGGCCATTCCGAGCATCAAGGCGGCTATACACATTCCGCTGGTGGCGGATATCCACTTTGATTACCGGCTGGCGCTGCTGTGTGTGGACGGCGGTGTGGATAAAATACGCATCAACCCCGGCAACATCGGGTCGAAGGACCGCGTGCGGGCCGTGGCCGACACCTGCCGGGAGCGGGGCATTCCGATCCGTGTGGGCGTCAACGGCGGCTCGCTGGAGAAGGACCTGGTGCAAAAATACGGCGGCGTGACCGCCGAGGCGCTGGCCGAGAGTGCACTGGGACATGTGCGCCTGTTGGAGGAGTGCGGCTTCGGGGATATCTGCATCTCCGTGAAGTGCTCCCGGGTGCCGGTAAATATGGCGGCCTATGAGCTGCTGCACGAAAAGGTGGACTACCCGCTGCATCTGGGCGTCACCGAGGCCGGCACACCGGAGATGGGGGTGCTGAAGTCGGCCATCGGCATCGGCGGACTGCTGTGTCGGGGTATCGGCGATACGCTGCGGGTGAGCCTGACTGCCGACCCGGTGGAAGAAGTAGTGGCCGCCAAGCGTATTTTGCAGGCCTGCGGTCTGCGGCGGACGGGGCCGGACCTGATCGCCTGCCCCACCTGCGGGCGGACGAAGTATGATATGCTGCCCATCGCCCGGGAGGTGGAACGGCGGCTGAAGAGCTGTGACAAGCCCATCACCGTGGCAGTGATGGGGTGCGTGGTCAATGGACCGGGTGAGGCCACTGCTGCGGATGTGGGCATCGCCGGAGGCAAGGGCGAGGGACTGCTGTTCGCCAAGGGAACGGTTCTGCGGAAGGTGCCGGAGGACCAGCTGGTGGACGCGCTGTTCGAGGAGATCGACAAGCTGTGACAAGAGATACGATAGGGGAGAAACATGGCGGAGAGAGTACCGTTTTTTACGCTGTTTGAGAGCTTTCAGGCGCCGCGGCAGCTGCGCCTGCTGCTGCACGATGCCTGCATCATCAGCGGCGCGCTGGATATGGCGGGCCGGACGCTGGAGGTGCAGGTGGAAAGCAGTGAGACACTGCCCCAGGCGGCGCAGGACGCCCTGCAGCAGATGCTGGCGCAGCAGTATGATCTGCGGCAGGTGCTGCTGCATTTCTGCGGCACCGGCGAGCAAAAGGGCGACAACGGGGTGATCTGGGGCAAGACGATCACCGGAAAGCTGACGCCTATCGGCGAACTGAATATCAAACAGGGCAGCGCCATTGTGGAGGGCCGGGTGTTCAAGGCAGAGTGCTATGAGACACGGCGCAAGGGCATGTGGACGCTGAACTTCAATATCACCGATGAGCGCGGCTCCGTGGCCGTGCGGAAGGCCATGGATGAAAAAGAGGCCAAGGTGCTGGGCGGCGCGATCAGCGACGGGATGTGGCTGCGCCTGCAGGGCAAGGTGGAGCTGACCTACGACGGGAAGGATATCCTGCTGCGGCCGGTGAATATTATGAAGATCAGCCATACAGCCCGGCAGGACAATACACCGGAGAAGCGGGTGGAGCTGCACCTGCATACGCAGATGAGCAGCATGGATGCTCTGACGGATGTGGGCAAGGTGGTAAAGCAGGCGGCAGCCTGGGGCCACCCGGCTATTGCCATTACCGACCACGGCACGGTGCAGGCATTCCCGAAGGCGCGGGACGCGGGCAAGGGGAAGATCAAGATCCTGTACGGCGTGGAGGGATACTACGTCAACAACCTGGACGACCGCATTGCCGTACACGGTGCGCAGGATCAGGACTTTGACGACGAGATCGTGTGCTTCGACATCGAAACTACCGGATTGAAGGTACAGCGGGAGGCCATCACGGAGATCGGCGCAGTGGTGCTGAAAAACGGGCAGATCACGGATACGTTTCAGACCTTCGTGAACCCCGGCCGTCGGCTGACGCCGGAGATCATCGGCCTGACGGGCATTACGGATGCCATGCTGGCGGACGCGCCGCCGCCGGAGGAAGCACTGGCGGCGTTTTTGAAATTCGTGGACGGGCGACCGCTGGCGGCCCACAATGCGGAGTTCGACATCGGGTTCATCCGAGCAGGGTGCCGCAGGGCGGGGCTGGAATTCGACCCCACGTACATCGACAGCCTCATCCTGGCGCAGAACCTGCTGCCGGAGCTGCACAAACATAAGCTGGACATCGTGGCGGAGCATTTGGATCTGCCCGCCTTCAACCACCACCGGGCGTCGGACGACGCGGGGATGGTGGGGTATATGCTGATACCCTTTTTTGAGAGAATGCGGCGGGAGATGGGAATTTCCCGTCTGCAGGAGATCAACGGGCAGATGGAGAAGCTGCGGCCCCAGGGCGGCGGCAGCCGGCACCCCAAGCATATTATCATCCTGGCGAAGAACAAGCTGGGCCTGAAGCACCTGTATCAGTTGATCTCGGCTTCCAATCTCAAGTATTTCAAGCGTGTGCCCATTATCCCCAAGACGGAGCTGATCGCCCATCGGGAGGGCCTCATCATCGGCTCAGCCTGCGAAGCAGGCGAGCTGTTCCGGGCGGTGGCGGACCGCAAGGACTGGGCGGAGCTGAAGCGCATCGCATCGTTCTACGATTACCTGGAGATACAGCCCATCTGCAATAATATGTTCATGCTTCGCAACGGCGCGGTGCAGTCAGAGGATGAGCTGCGGGAGTTCAACCGTACTATCGTCCGGTTGGGCCGGGAGCTGGGCAAGCCAGTGTGCGCCACGGGTGATGTGCACTTCCAGGAGCCGGAGGATGAGGTATACCGCCATATCCTGCTGGCCAGCAAGAAGTTTGCCGACGCCGACGCACCCCTGCCCATTTACTTCAAGACCACGGAGGAGATGCTGGCGGAGTTTGCCTATCTGGGCGAAGAGGAAGCGCACCGGGTGGTCATCGACGACCCGCGCGGCATCGCCGACCGTATCGAAAATATCGAGCTGCTGCCGCCGGGGCGGCTGTTTCCGCCGCGGCTGGAGAATTCGGAGCAGGAACTTCATGACAGAGTGTGGGACAAGTGTCACGAGCTGTATGGCGACGAGCCGCCTCAGCTGATCGTGGACCGGCTGAACGTGGAACTGAAAAGCATTCTGGGCAAGTACGACGTGGTGTATATGTCCGCCCAGAAGCTGGTGCAGCGCAGCCTGGAAAACGGTTATCTGGTGGGCAGCCGGGGCAGTGTGGGGTCCTCACTGGTGGCGTATATGTCCGGCATTACGGAGGTGAACTCCCTGCCGCCCCATTATCGCTGCCCCAAATGCCGCCATACTGAGTTCATCACCGATGGCAGCTACGGCTGCGGCGCGGATATGCCCGATAAGAACTGCCCGGTGTGCGGGACAAAGTACGCTAAGGACGGATTTGACATCCCCTTTGAGACGTTTTTGGGCTACGGCGGCGGTAAGGTGCCGGATATCGACCTGAATTTCTCCGGTGAGTACCAGGCCCGGGCACACCAGCACGCCATCGAGATGTTCGGCAAGACCCAGGTGTTCCGCGCGGGGACCATCGGTACCCTAGCGGAAAAGACCGCCTTCGGCATGGTGAAGAAATACCTGGAGGAACGGGGCGAGACGGCCTCCAATGCGGAGCTGGATCGCCTGACGCTGGGCTGCGTGGGCGTGCGGCGTACTACGGGGCAGCACCCCGGTGGGCTGGTGGTGGTGCCGGATGATATGGATGTGGAGGATTTTACCGCGGTGCAGCACCCGGCAGACGATGCCAACAGCGACACTGTGACCACTCATTTCGAGTATCACTGCATGGAGGACAACCTCCTGAAGCTGGATATGCTGGGACACGATGACCCCACCATGATCAAAATGCTGGAGGACCTGACCGGCGTGAACGCGCGGGCTATCCCCTTGGATGACCCGGATACCATGAGTATTTTCACCTCGTCCAAGGTGCTGGGCTTTGAAAATGACGAGATACTGGGGCCCACCGGCGCCGTGGCTATCCCGGAGTTCAACACCCGGTTCACCCGCGGTATGCTGATGGATACCATGCCCCAGGATTTCAATACCCTGGTACGGTTGTCCGGCTTCTCCCACGGTACCGACGTGTGGCTGGGCAATGCCCGGGACTTGATCGTGGGCGGCACGGCCAGCGTTTTGGAGACGGTGGGCTGCCGCGATGATATCATGTTGTACCTGATCTCCATGGGGCTGGAGCCGAAGATGAGCTTTAAGATCATGGAGGCGGTGCGTAAGGGCAAAGTAAAGAAAAAGGGCTTCGAGGACGGCTGGGAGGAGGCTATGCGGGAGCATCAGGTGCCGGATTGGTATATCGGCTCTCTGGCCAAGATCGGCTATCTGTTCCCTAAGGCCCACGCTGTGGCCTATGTGATGATGGCGTTCCGTATTGCGTGGTTCAAGGTGCATGAGCCGCTGGCCTTCTACGCTACGTTCTTCTCCATCCGGGCCAAGGCCTTCGACGCGGAGTACTGCTGCGCCGGCATGGATGCGGTGAAGCAGAAAATCAGGGAGATCGAGAACAATAAGGACGCCACCGACGTGGAACAGAACTTGCTGGTGACGCTGGAGGTGTGCTACGAGTTCTATCTGCGGGGCTTCCATTTTGACACCATTAGTATTTACGACTCCGATGCCACACACTTCAAGATCACGGAAAACGGCCTGCTGCCCCCCTTTGTAACGGTACGCGGTCTGGGTGAGACGGCGGCGCTGGACACGGTGGAGAAGCGAAAGGGAAAAACCTTCATCTCTGTAGAGGAGTTCGCCACCATCTGCAACAAGCTTAGTAAGACCCATATCGAGCAGCTGAAGGCGCTGGGCGCCTTTGCCGGTATGGCGGATACCAGTCAGGTGACGCTGTTCTGAGACAGCCAAAAGCGCAAAAAAGAAGCACCCGAGCGGGTGCTTCTTTTTTGCACTTTATTCGGCTTTCTGTTTCACGGGGAAGTCGATCTGGGCCAGGAGGACGGCGGCGAACATTACCGCGCAGCCGATGTATTCCCGGGCAGACATCTGCTGTTTGAGAATAATGGCACCGGCGATGACGGCGAATACGCTCTCCAGACTCAGCAGGATGGTGACCA